>ENA-UOWE01000019-UOWE01000019.1-activated-sludge-metagenome-genome-assembly--contig:-NODE-19-length-200049-cov-10.610733_pt1 | contig 200049 bp, 167 predicted proteins | sample MGYA00249841_ERZ761562 | MGnify/ENA primary metagenome ERZ761562 (study PRJEB28883, sample SAMN05720200) | activated sludge metagenome | isolation source: Anaerobic digester | place: Japan... | reverse complement strand
CCCAAATTCAACATCTACGTTAACACCCCCAACTGAACATACAAGACGAGTAGTAATCCCTCCAGACAGATATGGCACAGCCATTCGCCCTGAGCCTGTCGAAGGGCGAGTGCATTCGTGCTTCGACAAGCTCAGCACGAACGGTATCGAGTATGGGATGATCGTCGTGTTACCTGTGAGACGAGTAGTAAGATGCTCCGAGACCAGCACCGAAAGCTGTTTGCGGCCGATCTTGGCGTTGTACCGGACATCCACCGGGAAGGCGGGGGGGGGAAAGAATTCGGGTGAAGTCTCCGTTTTTTTCGTTTTCCGGACGATGCGAGAGGATTCTATGTCCTCATTCTACATCAATACCGGTTCCATGCACAGACGCCGCATTCAGGAGACGGGCAGAAAATATACATACTGAAATATCAAAGTGAAAGAGCTTCTGAAATTGCGATGTCCGACTCCTCGGCCGTCAGGGGGCGCGGGTAGTTGTACATGACGCCGCCCGGCCGCTCGTTGTAATAGGGGCGGTTGCAGGCGCCGCACCCGGACGTCCGAAAGGCGAGCCCGTCTGAGAGGAGGCGCCTGAGAGCGTGCGGCGGCAGGCCGAAATCGACGAGCAGACCGTCCCTGAAGACGGCCCGGTCGATGGTTACTGATCCGTTGCGTCGCAGCCAACGCCAGGCTTGGAGTCTTCGATACGAGGACGGAGGCGGCGGACTGCCGCTTCCGTTCGTCGGCGTGAAGGCGAACAGGGCGATATCCCCGCCGGCGTCCATCAGCGCGTCCATCCGCCGTATGAACGTTTCCTCGGAATCGCCGAGGCCGGCGATCAGGTGGACCTCGACCCGGCCGGGCCATGCCCTGCACAGGTCCAGCACGGCCGGGTAATCGGCGTCGTGCCGTCGCTTTTTGTGCTGCTGATAGGTGTCGGCGCCGGCCGCGTCGAGACCGATCCCGACGTGGTCGACCCCCTGGCCGAGCAGCCGCGCGGCAAGCGCGGTCTGCGACGGGTGGATGGTCACGCTGAGGGTGAAATGCCGGTCTATAAAATATTTTGAAATATCTATCAGCGACTCTTCCGTGTCGGGGTTCCATCCGGTCTGCATGCAGACGCGCCCGAACGGTCTGGGTTCGCGCGACAGCGCGTCGATGACGGTTTCCGTTGGAAATTCCGGCCAGACGATGCGGGAAAGCCGCTGAGTCTCGAGATTGCCGTTAGCGCGCGGGCAGAAACTGCATGCTCCATGACAACCGGTGTCCCAGAGCAGATATGCGGTCGTCGGCGGCGCGTCCTGGGTGCCGCGCTTGAGGCCGAGCACGAGCGCCGTGCCGTAGCTGACCCTGATCTTTTCCGGATTCATCGGGCCGTCAGGCATACTCGAGCGAGCAGCACTCGGTCTGTTCCTCGACCTGAACGCCGTGCTCCGCGAGAATTCGGACGAATTCGTGCTCGGGCATTACGATGACGCGCGCCCCGGCCACCCAGGCCAGAACATCGAACCGGCGGCGATAGAGCCCGGACGGCCGCATGCAGCCGAGGTGGATCGGGCAGGCAAGCCGCGCGGCCGCGTCCGCGATGATAGCGACGGCTTCGTGAATATCCGGGGCCTGCCTGTCTGCATACGGCGTGTTCTGGGTGGGGCGGAACACGAGAAACGTCAGGGCGGCCGGTGGATTGGCTGCGAGAAAGTCGATCACGTGGGGTTCGCCCGAGATGGCACCGCCGCGAAGGCCCAGCGTCAGATGCGGAACCACCCGGAAATGTCGCGCCAGTTCGAGGTAACAGGCCTCGATCTCGGAAACCGGCCGGGAAAGGCCGTACACTTCTCGAACCGTTTCCGCGTCGCCGGCGAGATCGTAGGAAACCGTGACGGGCCGCCCCTTGAGCGGAAGGAGCGACTCGGCCCCCTGGACGCCGACGTGAAGGTTCAGCCCCGCTTCCGCAGGCATGCGCAGAATCCTGTCGATATGCCCCGAAAGGGGAACGCGGCCGGAGCAGTCGCTTCCTCCGCTGATCAGAAACGAGCGGAACGTTTCGTAATCGCTGCTGTCGAGCGCCGAAAGGGGACGCATCGCCTCGAGATAGTGGCCGTTGCAGTGGGAGCAACGAAGCTCGCATTGCGGGCCCGTGACGGAAACCGCGAGCGTTCGATGCGGCCTCGATCGTCGGAGAAGCAGGGGGCGGTTCGAAGCGGCATTCCAAAGGCGATCGAAGAGGGGGTGATCCTCCGGGGGGAGGAGCGATCCGAGCGCCCGGCGAAGCGCATCGAGCCGTTGACTCATGGATGGAGCCTCAGATCTCGTCTTCGGCCGAAACCCGGATGACTTCCTCGAGAGTCGTCAACCCGCGCAGCACCTTCGCGAGGCCGTCCTGGCGCAACGTGCGCATGCCCTGCTTCATTGCTTCGTTCTTGATGACGCTGGTCGGAGACTTCTCGACGATCAGTTCCTTGATGCGCTCGTTTGGGATGAGCAGTTCGCTGACGGTCGTGCGGCCTTTGTAGCCCGTCTTGTTGCACTGCTCGCAGCCTTCGCCGGAATACACGTGCGTCTTGCCGGCCTGATACAGAAGCTTGCTGTGCTTGATGATGCCGGCGGAGGGAACGAACTCCTTCTTGCAGTTCTCGCAGATGAGTCGGCAGAGACGCTGCGCCATGACGCCGATGATCGAGCTGGCGACGAGGAACGGTTCGGTCCCCATGTCGATGAGTCGAGTCATGGCGCCGGCCGCGTCGTTGGTGTGAAGTGTCGAAAAGACGAGATGGCCGGTCAAGGCCGCCCGGATGGAAATTTCGGCGGTGTCGACGTCGCGTATTTCGCCGACCATGATGACGTCGGGATCCTGCCGGAGGATCGAGCGGAGGCCGCCGGCGAAGCTGAAGCCGGCTTTCGGGTTGATCTGGCCTTGGTTGATGCCGGCGAGCTGATACTCGACCGGATCTTCGATCGTCACGATGTTGATGGCCGGGTCCTTGATCCGCATCAGCGAGGCATACAGGGTCGAGGTCTTGCCGCTTCCGGTGGGGCCGGTCACGAGGATGATGCCGTTGGGCTTGCTCAGCAGCGTCTGGAATTTGATCAGCACGTCGTCGGCGAACCCGAGATCCTCGAGACCGAACAGAACGCGGCTCTTGTCAAGAATACGCATGACTATTTTTTCGCCGCGAAGGGTCGGATAGGTTGAGACGCGGAGGTCGATTTCGCGCCCCTCGTGGTTGAGCTTGATGCGGCCGTCCTGCGGAACGCGCTTCTCGGCGATGTCGAGCTCGGCCATGACCTTGCACCGCGAGATCGTCGCGGCCTCGAGGTTCTTCGGCAGCGCCATGACCTCCTGCAGCATGCCGTCGATGCGGAAGCGCGTGCGCATTACCGTGTCGTCGGGTTCGATATGGATGTCCGACGCCTTTTCTTTGATCGCGCGCATGATAATCAGGTTGACCAGCTGGATGATGTTCGCCTGATCGGCCGCGGAGAGATCGATGACCGCACCCTGGTGGCCGATACCGGGCTTCGCGCCCGTTCCCTGGATCTTCTTGGCGAACTCCTGGAGGCTCGAGCCCGACTTCAGATCGACGCCCGCCGCTGAACCGGCGCCGGTCGCGGGCTGCTGGGCGTCCGTGGCCGGCGAGATGCCGCCGTAGAACTGGTCGAGCGCCTCCTGGATCTCGGTCATGGTCGTGACGAGCGGTTTGATGTCGCAGTTCGTCGTATACTTGAGATTATCGATCAGAAACGAGTCGAGCGGATCGACCATCGCGACGGTGAGCGAACCCTTCACGCGCAGGAGCGCGATGCAGTGATACTTCCGGGCGATGTTCTCGGGGATGATCTTGACGATCTTCGGGTCGATGACGTAGTTGCGGAGGTTTGCGTAACTGAAGTTGAGCTTGCTCCCGAGGAAATCGAGAAGCTGCTGCTCCTTCAGATACTCGAGCCGAAGCAGGGTGAAGCCAAGAGTGTCGCTGGTCCGCTTCTGTTCGGCGAGCGCGGTCTTGAGCTGCTCTTCCGTGATCAGTTTCTCGCTGACGAGCGACTCGCCGAGGAGACGTTTCTCGATACGCGCCATCGAATCGGTACCTCAGATTTCGAGTGTGATGCCCAGGTTCTGCTCGAACTGGCGCTGGGCGTTGAGGACGAAGTCCACGATCACCTTTTCGTGGTCGGGGGAAACGTTGTTGAACGAGATGATGCCCTCGTATGCCTCTTTGCCCACGGCGTCATCGGAGGCCGACGTCGACCTGCGGAGCCTCACGAGGCGCCCCTGGACACCCTGGATGAACTGACTGCCGAGTTGGAAGGCGAAGATGATGTATTTGCCCTGCTCGATATCCTCGGTCGTTTCCATGAGACAACCGCCGGCCGACAGGTTGGTGATGACGCCGCGCATCTCGTAGTCGCCGCTGCTGAGCGTGCCGTCGATGAGTTCGCCCGAGAGCAGCACCTTGAACTTGCAGGGAATGCGCGTCTCGGTGCGCACGAACGCGCGTTTGTTCGCGCCTTCGACCTTGAACTTGAACGGCACGAGGGCGTTCTGGAAAATGTCCGACAGGGTGCGCAACTCGCGGGCCGAACTCGTCGTCTGGTCGACGATGACGGTGCGGCTGAGCGCGGTGCTCGCGACGTTTTGTATCTGTTGCGATATCTGGTCGGTGATCTTGGAGATCGTGTTCACCTTCTGGTACATGACGTCGGACGTCTGGCTCTGCCGGTCGGCCGAGTCGCTGATGTCCTTGATGATGACGTTGAGCTTGAGGGCCGTGTCGACCATGTTACTGAGGCTCGTGTCGACGGCGCTGATCACGTCCATGCCCTCGTACACCTTGTTGGTGTTCGATCGCATCATCTCGGCCGCGTTCTCGGTTTTGACGAGAATGTCGTTGATGAGGGTGTTGATCTTCTTCGACGACTCGGCCGAGCCGCGTGCGAGCTTGCGCACCTCGTCGGCGACGACGGCGAATCCGCGGCCCTGCTCGCCGGCGCGCGCCGCTTCGATGGCGGCGTTCAGGGCGAGGAGATTCGTTTTCTCGGCGATGTTTGCGATCTCGGTCAGGATCGCGCCGATTTGCTTGCCGCGGTCGTTGAGATCGTTCACGAGATTCGCGGAGCCTTCGGTCAGCTCCTTGATGCGCATCATCTTCTCGACCGACTGCTTGACCGAGGTTTGTGTATTCTGCGCTATTTCAGCGACGCCCTGGCTGTCCTCGCGGGCGATGACGAGCTTCGAACTGATGTCCTTGCTGAGGCTGAAACTGCTTTCGAGCGAGGAGATGGTTTCGCGCAGGTTGCTGGCGTTGTCCACGGCGTTCTTGTTGATGCTGTCGACCTTGTCCACGATCTCCTTGATGACGGTCGAACTGATCTGGGCCGTGCGGTCAAGATCGATCGAGGCCTCTTCGAGCCTGAGGGAGATCATCAGCACGCGTTTGAGGATCGAGACGACCACCTTGAACATCTGGTCGAAGATATCGAGTTCACGACTGAGGCCGGTTTTTTTGCTCGAGTAGCTCGCGCGCTGGAGGCCTACTTTCGTCTCGAGCTCGTCAAGAACGAGGTTGATAAGGCCCAGGATGATCTCGCGGCCGAACCAGCCGATCAGCAGACCGGCCCCGACGCCGATTCCGAGGGTGGCGAGAATGAAACTGGTTTTGGCCGATGCGGCGACCTTCCCGATCGCAAGGCCGACGCCCGCGAAGGCGAGACCGGCGATTGCGCCGATGACGAAAGCGAATATCCAGACGTTGCGAAGCGAATCGGAGTTTTTGTTGATGACGATCGAGGAAAGCGCCATCAGCCCTCTCCGTCGGTGCTCGTCTGGGATTCGCGCCGTCGCGCCTCGGTTTTGACAGGCTTCAGCTCGCGCTGGACCTTGTCGAGAATGCCGTTGACGAACTCGCAGCTCCGCTCGGTGGAAAACTTCTTCGCGAGTTCTATAGCTTCGTTGATGGAAACGTTGACCGGGATTTCCGGAAAGTGAAGGAGTTCGCAGGTCGCGAAGCGCAGAATGCAACGGTCGAGGCTAGCCATGCGGTCGAGCGACCAGTTGTCGGCGTAGCGGGAAAGGAGGCCGTCGATGGCCCCCTGATGCTCGAGGGTGCGATCCACGAGGGTGCGCGCGAACTGCTCGATCTCGAGGAGACTGTCGAATTTCTCGAAAGCGCGGCCGCAGAGCGCGCTAAGCTCGTCGGCCAGCCCGGGATACTCCCGGGTGACGGGGAGGAACTCCTTCGCGGCCATCTCCACGGCCTGGCGCGCGCCAGCCTGATCACGCCTCGAGGAGATGAGACGGCCGGCAACGCCGTGGGCGAAGCCCTCGACGTCGCCGGCCGCCGGATCGTTCCCGACGAGACGCACTGCCGTTTCCCGGGCGAAACCTTCGATCGGCACCTGGTAGAGGTCTTCGGCGATCGCGTGCTCGATCGCCTCCCCGGGCGCCTGCTGCACCAGATCGATCTGATACAGCGCCTTCAGAGCGGTTTCCCTGGCTTTACGCCTTCGTGACGGCATGTGCGGCTCTTCGGTCGTTCGCTCAGGCGTGAAGCGCCTTGAGCGGAGTGTGGTTCTGGTCCTTGAGCACCTTCTCGCGCAGCTCGCGATACTTCAGAGACGCGTGGGCGGCGGCGAGGCGGGCGATCGGCACGCGGAACGGGGAGCAGCTGACGTAGTCGAGGCCCTGCTTGAACAGGAACTCGACGGAGGCGGGGTCGCCGCCCTGCTCGCCGCAGATGCCGACCTTCAGCGTGGAGCGGGTCTTGCGGCCGCGTTCGACGCAGATCTGGATGAGCTGGCCGATGCCTTCCTGATCGACGGTCTGGAACGGATCGGCGTCGAGAATGCGCTTCTCGAGGTAGTCGTGCATGAAGCCGCCGATGTCGTCGCGGCTGAAGCCGAAGCCCATCTGGGTCAGGTCGTTGGTGCCGAACGAGAAGAACTCGCAGGTCTTGGCCATGCGATCGCCCAACAGCGCGGCGCGCGGGATCTCGATCATCGTGCCGTAATGGTAGTCGATCTTCTTCAGGCCGCTGCTCTTCAGCACTTCCTCATACACGCGGTCGACGATCTTCTTGGTGTAATCGAGTTCGCGCACGTCGCAGGTGACCGGAACCATGATCTCGGGGTGAACCTTCTTGCCGTCCTTCAGCAGCTCGGCCGAAGCCTCGAAGATCGCCCTGATCTGCATCTCGGAGATCTCGGGATAGGTGACGCCGAGGCGGACGCCGCGGTGACCCATCATCGGGTTGTTCTCGTGGAGGGCTTCACCGCGCTTCTTGATGTCCTCGACCTTGATCTTGAGGCTCTTGGCGAGCTCGGCCATCTTTTCTTCCGACTGCGGAACGAACTCGTGCAGCGGCGGATCGAGCAGGCGGAAGGTCACGGGCAGGCCTTCCATCTCGGCCAGGGTCGCCTTGATGTCCTTCTTCACGAACGGATACAGCTCGTCGAGAGCGGCCTTGCGCTCCTCGAGCGTGTTGGAGAGGATCATCTTGCGGAGCAGGAACAGGGGCTTGTCCGAGCCTTCGCCGTAGAACATGTGCTCGGTGCGGAACAGGCCGATGCCCTCGGCGCCGAACTGGCGGGCGATCTTCGCGTCGGCCGGCGTGTCGGCGTTCGTCCAGACCTGCATCTTGCGATGCTTGTCGACCATCTTCATGAACTTCTGGAAGCGCGGATTCTCGCTGGCGTCCATCATCTTCAGCTCGCCCTCGTAGACGAGGCCGCGGGTGCCGTTCAGGGTGATCAGGTCGCCTTCCTTGAAGGTCTTCTTGGAACCGGTGATTTTGAGCGTCTTGTGCTCGACGTCGGGGTGGAGCATGCCGGCGCCGACGATGCAGCACTTGCCCCAGCCGCGGGCCACGAGAGCCGCGTGCGAGGTCATGCCGCCGCGGGCGGTCAGGATGCCCTGAGCCGCGCGCATGCCTTCGACGTCTTCGGGGTTCGTCTCTTCGCGCACGAGAATGGTCTTCTTGCCCTTCTTGGCCCAGGCGACGGCGTCGGCCGCGGTGAACACGATGTGGCCCGTGGCGCCGCCGGGGCCGGCGGGGAGACCCTTGGCGACCGGTTCGCTCTTCTTCTCGGCGGCCGGGTCAATGATCGGGTGGAGCAGCTCGTCGAGCTGGGCCGGCTTCACGCGCAGGACGGCCATTTCCTCGGTGATGAGCTTCTCTTCGAGCATATCCATCGCCATGTTCAGGGCGGCGGTGCCGGTGCGCTTGCCGCTGCGGCACTGGAGCATGTACAGCTTGCCTTCCTGGATCGTGAACTCGATGTCCTGCATGTCTTTGTAATGCGACTCGAGCTTGTTCCGGATATCGACGAGCTGCTTGTAGGTCGAGGGCATCTCCTCTTCGAGGCTGCGGAGGTGCTTGTTCTGTTCGTTCTTGGTGTCGTTGTTCAGCGGGCTGGGGGTGCGGATGCCGGCGACGACGTCCTCGCCCTGGGCGTTGACCAGCCACTCGCCGTAGAACTTGTTCTCGCCGTTGGCCGGGTTGCGGGTGAACGCCACGCCGGTGGCCGAGGTGTCACCCATGTTGCCGAACACCATGGCCTGGACGGTGACGGCCGTGCCCCACTCGTCCGGGATGCCCTCGATGCGGCGATAGGAGATGGCGCGCTTGCCGTTCCAGCTCTTGAACACGGCGCCGATGCCGCCCCACAGCTGTTCCATGTGGTCGTCCGGGAATTCCTTGCCCAGAACCTTCTTGACGTGGGCGCGGAAATCGCCGGCCAGCTTTTCGAGTTCTTCGGCGGTCAGGTCGGTGTCGGACTTGTAGCCCTTCTTGGCCTTGATCTCGTGGAGCATGTCGTCGAGCTGCTTGCGGATGCCCTTGCCCTCGGCGGGCTCGATGCCTTCAGCCTTCTCCATGACGACGTCGGAATACATCATGATCAGGCGGCGGTAGGCGTCCCAGACGAAGCGCGGATTGTTGGTCTTCTTGATCAGCGCGGGGATCGTCTTGGTCGTCAGACCGACGTTCAGAACGGTTTCCATCATGCCGGGCATCGACTGGCGGGCGCCCGAGCGGCAGGAGAGCAGGAGCGGGTTGGTGGTGTCGCCGAACTTCATTCCCATCGTCTCTTCGATCGCCTTCAGGCCGGTCTTGACCTGCGCGTCGAGATCCTTGGGATACTTGCTGCCGAGCTGGAAATACTCGGTACAGCATTCGGTGGTCACGGTGAAACCGGCCGGGACCGGCAGCCCGATGTGGCACATCTCGGCAAGATTCGCGCCCTTGCCGCCGAGGAGATCCTTCATGTTCTCGCGGCCATCGGCCTTCCCGCCACCGAAAACGTATACGTATTTGTTCATCCCAGGTGCCCTCCTATGATTTCTGACCTGCAGGGGAAAAATCCCCTGCTTGGCGGAAAAGTCTAGCACAGGCCTGGGTTCAATTCAAGAGATCATGATGAAGAATGGCCGGTTCCCGATGGAAAACGTCGCACGGAACCGGTGCCGGGCAACGGGAAGAATGCCTGAAACAGGGGCGGGACCGGGAGAAAATCCGGGCCGGGTCAGCTCGACTGCCGACCCCCGCAAAGTTTTTCGATTTCGGCGATGACGTCGCGCGGATCGAACGGTTTGAGAATGAAACCGTCTGCGCCCGCTTCCAGGGCACATTTGCGGTCCTGCTCGAGGGCGAGGGCCGTGATCATGACGACCGGGATGTTCTTCGAGGCGGGGTCGCTCTTGATCAGTTTGCAGACCTGGTACCCGTCCATTTCAGGCATGGCGATGTCGAGGATGACGAGATCGGGCTGTTCCGCCTTCACCTTCGCGAACGTCTCTTTTGGCGAGACCACTTCGATGCTCTCATACCCGTAGACGTTGAGGATCGTCTTCAGGAGGAGAAGAATCTGCTCCTCGTCGTCTACGATCAGTATGCGTCTGCGGGGGCCGCTGCTTTTCGTCGCGTCCATCATCATCATTTGGCGAACGGTTCTCCGGAGTCTGGCTGGAATTTCAGCTTTTATTGCGTTGTCCGGGGTGCCTTCTGACTACACTATGACCGGATACCGAAAAATCTATCATCGAGGGGTGCCCTTGTCAACCATACATTGACACGTGCATACGGCGATGTTACCATGTTTCGTATGCTGCAGATAGCCGGAAAGCCCCTTTGGAACTGGATTCTTGCGATCAGCCTCGCCGTCGCGGGATTTTTCGCCGGCATGATGCTTTTCAGTCCGCGCCCGAGAACCATCAGCACGATGCGCGTCGAGGCTTGCCTCGAAGCCTATATCAGCCATCGGCATACCGGCGATGCCGCGAAGCTCCGCAGCGAGCTCGCTCGTCTTCACCTGAAACCGGCGGAGTTCGAAAAGATCATCGACCGGTTCATCCATTACCGGATGTCGAAATCCTCACTCGATCAGGCGATGAAGCTGCTCGACGCATTCCGGAGCGGTTACCGGATCGTCCCCGAACGGGTCGAATCCCCGACCGACGCTTCCGAACCCTTCGCTCTCGACGCCGAAATTCTCACCGTGTTCAGGACCCGTCCCGAACTCGTGAAAAAGGCGTTCGAAAGCTGAACCGATGAAACGAGGAGGCTGACTTGCAGAACCTGCCGCGCTTCTTGCAGAAGATCGTCACCCTGGCGTTTTCCTTTCTCGTCTTCATCACGGTTCTCCTGTTGAGCAGCAAACATCGCCAACTGCTGACGAACGTCGGCATGATCCTGATGATCACGGTCGTGTACGTCGAGGTGCTGATGATTCGCGATCATCTCTGGCTGATCGAGGGTAGCCTGAGCGAGGCTCGGCGCTGGCGTGACGCGTTCTTCTCCAAGCAGACGATGCGGCAGCAGCGCCTGAGAAAGCTCATCACCGTCCTCTTCGCGACGGTGATTTTCTCGTGCGTGTTCGTCTATACGAAAAGCGAGAACGAGTTGTTCACCTTTCTCGGCACCGTTCTCATGATCACCGTTCTGTATTTCGAAGTCCTGACGATTCGCGATGAGGTGCTCTCCCTCTCGTCGAGCCTCAAGGCGCACGAGATCGCGGAAGCAGCAAAAAAAGAGGTTGCGCCCCCGGACGAAGCCGTTCGGCCGGGAACGGAGCCCTCCGATTCGCCGCCGCCCGCCCCGCAGGACAACCGCTGAGCGATGCCCCGCCCTTCTTCCTTCGTGAGACGCGTCGGAACTGGGCTTGCCATGCTCGTTCTGTTATCCCCCCTTTCCGGGAACCTCGAAGCGAAAGAGACCGGCCCGGTTTGGCGGCAGATCTCCGGCGTCGCCACCGAAACCGTGTTTCTCCGGCGCGGAAACGGATCAATCCGGATTCCTGACGGCATGCCCACGCTGGCCGCCGGCGACCTGGTTCGGACCAGGCCGTTTCTCCATACGGAGCTTGCTTCCATGACCGAGTTTGTCCGCGCCGGAGCGGGGGACAAGCTGGAACTCTACCCCGGCTCGGTTCTTGCCCTCGGGAGGAACGCGCTGCGACTCGATCTCGGTCGCATGCGGCTCGTCGCCTCGGGCGGCGTCGGTCTGTCGGTCGATATCCGGCGGGGCGTCGTCGAGATGCCCGACGGGGAGCTGCTCCTCGAGACCTCCCCGGCCGGCGACGTAACGCTCGCCCTTCGTCGCGGAACGGGCTGGATCAAGATGGACGATCGCACGATCGGGAAACTCTCGCCGGGAAAACAATACTATATTCCAAAATATGGAACTCCCGAAAAACCCGTCGATGCCGGCCGGATGTGGGAGGCTCCCCCTGTCTTCTGGCGGATGCCGCAACCGCCGGCCCCGTCCCGCCCGGACGTCCCGGACGAGGACGAGACGGCTTCCGAGACCGACGATCTCGCCTCGGGAACGGAGGTGCCCGCCTCCGATACCGGGGACCTCGCGACCCGCACGGACGATCTCGCCCCCGTTGCCTCGCCGACGGCGGATCCGGCGTCGACGGAAGGCGATGTCCCGCCGCTTGCAACCGGTGCGACGCAGGATGTGACGGTTCCCTCGGCCGCGCATCCCGGCGCGGCCGTCGTCTCGACTCCGGTCGAACAGCCCGTTTCCGGAGAATAACGGGACCGGGGGCTTCTTTCGCGACCCTTGTTTGTCTCCCCTTCACAAAGCTCCGACTTCTGCCGATAGGATGTGGCGCCGCCAGATGCGCGGACATGCACCCAGCGGAACATACCGGAGAACTGCCATGATCCTTTTCTGGATTCTATCTGTCGTGACTGTCGGTCTGATCGTGAAGGAGGCTTACCACCATGTTTAGGCGCATCATTTTGTATGCCCTCGTATCGATGTTCTGGGCGACGAGCCTCGCAGGCTGCATGTGACGAACATGACGTTGCCCGAAACGACGAACCGGGTTCCTGAACGGAACCCGGTTCGCTGTATGAGGCGACCGTGTGTGCTTAGTAGCCCTTGGCGCCGCCGGTGGCGGGCGCGTCGCCGCGGATGATGGCGACGGAGGCGCTTGCGCCGATGCGGGTGGCGCCGGCGGCGACCATCTGCTGGGCGGTCTGGGTGTCGCGGATGCCGCCGCTGGCCTTCACGCCCATGGACGGGCCGACGGTCTTGCGCATGAGAGCGATGTCGGCGGCCGTTGCGCCGCCCGAGCTGAAGCCGGTCGATGTTTTCACAAAGTCGGCGCCGGCGGCCTTCGCCAGCTCGCAGCCCTTCACCTTCTCTTCATCGGTCAGAAGAGAGGTTTCGAGGATGACCTTGACGGTGTGGCCGTTGGCGGCCTCGACGACGCGGGCGATGTCGTTCTTGACCAATTCGTAATCCTTCGACTTGAGGGCTCCGACGTTGATGACCATGTCGATCTCGTCGGCGCCGTTCGCGATCGCATCGCGAGTTTCCATCGCCTTGGTGAACGAGGAGGTGGCCCCGAGCGGGAAGCCGACGACGGTGCAGACCATGACGCCGCTGCCGGCGAGCAGCTTCGCGGCGAGGCCGACGTAGGCCGGATTGACGCAGACCGATGCGAACCGCGACTGGCGGGCTTCTTCGCACAGTTTCGTGATCTCGGCGGTCGTGGCGGTGGGCTTGAGCAGGGTGTGGTCGATGTAGCGCGCCAGTTCCGCGGGAGGGACGAGGGCGTCGTGGCCCTTTTCGATGCGGTCGGCGCCGGCGGCGATGACCTGCTTCACCGAGGAGGGGCAGTTGGAGGCGCAGCTTCCGTAGGTGCGGGGGCAGTTGTCGCGGAGGCACGAGCCGGAACCCTGCGCCTGGTCGGCTTTCGCCGGGAGGGGCGAGAAGGCGGGCGTCGACGAGACGGTTCCGGTCGAGCAGGAGCCGCAGCCGCCGGTTCCCGTGCATGTGGCGCACTTGTGCTCGGGCTTCACGACGATGGTGCCGCGGCCGAAGCGAACGCCCATCCCTTCGAGATCGCGTCGGAAGCTGTCGATCTTGCGGGCGATGCCGGACGGGAAGTAGCGCGACGCATCGAGCAGGGATTCGTCCGTCACCGTAACGGGAATCCCTTCGCACAGGGCGTAAGAGATGACCTGGGTCGCGTAGCTGTCGGCGATCAGATTCGCCGCCTTGGAAAGCGTGTTCAGCGAGAGCGACGGGATAACCAGTTCGCTGATGCCGCGGATCGCGTCGCAGGCGTTCATGGTGCGTGAGGTATGCACCTGGACGGAGCCGCCGAGATTTTTGACGCCGACGTTCTCGACCATGTAGTCGGAAACGAGCAGTCGGCCGCCCTGCGGAACGACGGCGCCGATCTGCTGCATCACCTGATCGACGACTTTGAAGTTCGCCGTCACGAGGACCGCGACGCACCCCGACGCCGTGGGTCGGCCCTGCGAGCCCGCCGCCTGGGGCGGGGTGTATGAGCCGCCGCGATTCGAGGACTGGGATTTGAGCTTCAACATCACTTCACGGGCGATCTGTTCTACGATCTGTTCCATGTCAACGTCTCCTGGTCAGCGGGTGGCTTCGGTCGATTTGTCGAAAATGCATGCGTCGTGGAGGTGTATCGCGTCGACGATGCCCACGATCGCGGCATCGGCGGCGGCTTCCTTGATGCCCAGCATCTGCTGGACGGAACTGCCTTCCTTCATGATCATCACGAGTTCGTCTATATCTGAGCCTATAAAATCAATGCACAGCACCTCTGAGCCCTGCGGCTTCAGCCCCATGTCGACGGGCTGGACGAGCAGCAGCGGGTGCGCGTCGAAAACGCGGTTCTTGACGGTCGATACGACCTTTTTGACGACTCTTCCGATCTGCATGGTCAGCGCTCGATCGAGTCTACGATGCCGATGATGGTGGCATCCGACGGGGGGCGCTGCCTGCCGGGGAAGGGGAGGGCGGCTTCGCCGCCGCCGCACAGGAAGACGGTTTCGCCTGCCCCGGCCCCGATCGAGTCTGTCGCGACGAACGGCTTGCCCCTGGGGTTGCCGCTTCCGTCGATGGCTGTGACGATGAGGAGCTTCAGCCCCTCCATCATGTGGTCTTTCTGGGTGCAGACCACGCGCCCGAGAACGCGCCCGAGATACATGCCGACTCCGGTTCCAGTGTGAAATGACGGCCAGCGGCCGGTACGTTGTCCACTCTACCAGAACCCCGACCCCCATGCAATATCCCTCGCGGCGTGACACCGGGTTCATACGTTTGTCTGGTCCCTGGCTGAGCCCGGGGCCTCCTTCCCTCGAGGGTGAACGCCTCGACGCGCGCTCGAACGTACGGGTGGGATTGAATTTCGGGTCGGGGTGGAGCATCATGGAAAGGCATCAATTTTCGAGGAGGCGCGCATGAAGCCGCTGAGTCACCGTTACGACGCCTTCATCTGGGACTGGAACGGCACCCTGATCGACGACGTGAGGGTCTGCGTCGAGATTCTCAACCGCAGTCTCGCGTCGCGGGGATTGCCTCAACTGTCCGCTGAAAAATATCTTGAGATATTTGAATTTCCCGTGATCAATTTCTACCGAAGCGCCGGGTTCGACTTTTCGAGCGAGCCGTTCGAGAAGATCGGCAGAGAGTATATCAATGCCTATGAATCGGCCATGTTCGGCTGCCATCTCCACGAAGGGGCCAGGGATCTGCTCGACCGGCTTCGCTCAGAGGGAAAACAGCAATACGTTCTTTCGGCCCTGTTCGAACGCGATCTGAAACGCATCATCGAGCATTTCGATCTGGCCGGCTACTTCGCGGCGGTTCGCGGCCTCCCGGACCAGTATGCGGCCAGCAAGATCGAGCTGGGAAAACGCCTCGTGCAGGAGTGCGGCGTCGACACGGCCCGAACCCTGATGATCGGCGACACGCTGCACGATCTCGAGACGGCGCGCCAGCTCGGCATCGACTGCGTCCTGGTGGCCGCCGGCCACAATTCGCACGCCCGGCTCGCGACCGGCGGCGTTCCCGTCTATCGCTCTCTCGACGAACTGGAGTTCTGACCGGGGGAGCGTCCGCCCGGAGCGGTCAGGCCCGGACGTCGATCTTCTGTCCCAGCCGCGGCAGGGGAATGCCCCGGTTCTGCTGCGCCGGAACCGGCTTCGGTTCTGCCGGTTGCGCTCGAGCCGGTTGGGCGTCGTTCGGACGTTCGACGGTCGCCGGCGGGACCTCGCGGCGAAGCATCCAGGGCGGCTGGTAGGTCGTGTTCTGTGAGATGCGGTCCATGGGTTTCCCTCACGGCTGAAATGCGTTCCGGACCAATCGTACCCGAAGGGATTCTCCTCTGTCAAACGGGAGGCGCCCGCCGGGGATCGGAAACCGCTCCGAGGCGCTTGATGATCTCGTTCGCGCTCGCCTCGACGGTCTTGTCGGTCACGTCCATCACCTCGAAGCCGCCTTTCGCGAAGAGTCTTCCGGCGAACTCGAGTTCCTCGACGACCTTGGCGGGCTCGACGTAATCGGTTCGCTCCCTCATGCCGAGCATGCCGCTCCGGTGCCTCCTGAACGTGAGAAGACGGTCGGGGGACAGGGTCAGCCCGATGACCCGGGAGGCATCCTGCCGGAAGAGGATGTCCGGGATCTCCAGGCCGGGGACGATTGGGAAGTTGGCGACTTTCCAGCCGAGGACGGAGAGATAGATGCTGAGGGGCGTTTTCCCGGTGCGCGAGACGCCGAGGAGAAGGATATCCGCCTCATGCCAGGTTTCCTGGTTGCGGCCGTCGTCGTGGGACATGGTGAACTCGATCGCGGCCACGCGGTCGAAATATTCCCTGTGAAGTCGTCTGTACAAGCCGGGTTGGCCGAGGGGCGGCATGTTGAGCCTCTTCGCCAGCGTGTCGAGGAGGGGGCCCGTGATATCCAGGGCCGTGATGCCGCGCCTGTCGGCGAGCTTCCGCATGTATCCGCCGAGCCCGGCGTCGACGAGGGAAAAGACGATGATGCCGTCCGATTCCGCGGCGAGGTCCGCGGCGCGATCGAGTTGGGCGCTTTCCCGGACATTCCCGAGGGTGACGACCTCAACGCTGGCGTCGGGAAACTGCGCGAGGACGGTGTTCACAACCTGCTCGCCGCACGCCCCGACGCCTCCCGACACGACGAAGATCCTGCAGATGCCGCCTGGTTTGCTCATGCCTGGTTGCGCTCCGTTACACTATATAAAATACGATATATATTAAGTGGTTCTGATTTTCCCTTCACCTCGACGCTGCCGAGGCTCACGCAGGACTCTCCTTCCGGAAGCAGGGCACGGCAGGAGGCGGAAAGCACGACCCGGGGCCGGCCGGCGAGTTTGTCGGCGCAGGCCAGGAGACGGGCGGCGGTGTTGACCGCGTCGCCGATGACGGTGTGGTCGCGCCTCGGCCCCGAGCCGATGAACCCGCTGATGACCGGGCCGGCCGAGACCCCGACCGAGACGGGGAAGGGCAGGTGCAGACCGCCGGCGTCTCCCAGACGGCGCACGGCTTCCAGCAGACGAGCGGCGTTTTCCGCCTGGGGGCCGCCGCGGAAGACGACCAGCATCTTTTCGCCGATGACCTTGTCGACGTCTCCGCCGGCCCCGATGAAAAGATCGCACAGGAGGGTCGTCTGCGTCGTCAGGGCCTCGAACAGACTGTCCGTGGCCATCGATGCCATGAAGCCCTGGAACCCCGGGACGCCTGTCATCGCGATGACCGCGTCGATGCGTTCTCCGTCGGCTCCTGCCGAGGGCTCCTCCCCGGATGCCCCTGTCACGGCAGATTTGCGGGCTTCGCTCGACATCATGGTCCTGATGAGCTCGCGTTCCTGCAGACTGCGGGCCATCCGGTCGAACGAGCGCTGCAGGTCGCCGATTTCGTCGGTCCTGTAGCTGCCAATGCGCGTTTCGAATCTGCCCGCCGCCAGTTCCTTCATGCCGGCTTCGAGCCCACGGATGGGGGCGATCAGGTCGACGGCGGAACGCCAGGCCAGAAGAAGGGTCGCGAGTATGCCTGCCGCCAGCCAGAGAAACAGCCCCCTCTGAACGCTGTGTGTGGCGGCCAGGATGGGGAGTTCCGATGCGGCGGCGGCGAGAAACACCCTCGGATTATACACGCCGGGGCGGGCCTCGACCAGGAAGCTGAACGCGCCGTTGCCGGTCCGGAAACTCATCGGCGTGTTCCCGGCCTGCGTCCACCTCGCGATCCCGGCGATCGGCGTGAACATGCCGCCGATATCGGGCCTGATCATGGCTGCGCAGTTCTGCAACGGGCAGCCGAACAGTGCGAATCGCGACGGATTGTCTCGGATGATGTCCTGGAGGGCATCCTGTTCCATGCGCGAAGCGTTGTATGTGATCGAGATGAAGCCGCGAGGCCGCTCGACGTCGGGCAGAAGGAGGTTCGAGATGCCGTAGACGCCGTTCCCGCCGGGCAGAAGAATGTGTACGAGGGGCGAATAGAGGAATGGATAGGAAATGTCGGAGATGAAGACCGACCTGAAGATCGAGAAGCCGATGTCGATCGCCATCTCCTTTTTGACGGCGTTTCCGAGCGGCTCCGCGCTGACCGACCGTGCGGGGGCGTCGCCGATCGAGTCGAAGAGAAGGTCGGCGATGCTCGAGAGATAGAAGATGAACCCGGTGTTTGCCGGCTCGTCAGCGGCCCCTTCCCGGATATAAAATTTCCATCCTCCGGGCGCCGCGAGAATGATCTGGTTTATGTAATAGGGAATGGGCCCGCGATGCGAAGCGTTCTTGATCGCGGCGAGCAGCCTCGTGAGAGAAGAGGCACCGCCGGATGGCGTCGTGCCGGCGAACGCGGTTTCGCTTGCCGGGGAGCCGGCGGCCTTCGGGGGAGGGGCATGCCCGTATTTCTGGATTGCCCGCATGATGCCCGGATGGGTGCCCAGCCGCTCGATGCGGTCCCAGACGAAAGGATACCGGAGTTGATGGAGGCGGTCGACCTCGTCGAGCTGCTGGACGAGGTCGAACCGCTCGTTCCGCGTGCGGATATGGAGGTCTTCCGCCGAAAACCTCGCCGTTCCGGCGAGAATGGCCGCGAAGGGGAGGAGCGCCGCCGCGAGGAATCCAGTCAGAAGCTGGCTGAAGAGGGACTTCGCGAGGCCGCCGCCCCGGAAGATCGTCCGGTACCAGACGCCGGCGCCAGCCAGATACAGCAGGAGCAACGCGGCCGCGACCGGCGGTCGCCGGGTGAAATCCTCTGCCGGCGAGGGCAGGGGAGTGGCGAGCGTGAACGTGAGCGGCTTGCCGGAAACGACCGTTTCGTTCCTGGAGACGACGTACCGCGCGCCTCTGTTTTCGATGAGGCCGGAGGCCGATTCCGAGAGGCCGAGCGGGAAGTGAGGGGAGAAAATGGTGGAGGGAGCCGACGCTCCGTCGGCCGCGGGACGGCTGTCGATCCTGACTTCCATTCCGTCCGCGTTCAGGAGTTTGAGGAGGGTCCGCAGAGGAACCTCGTCTCCGGCATGTCGCGGAAAGACCGCCAGCAGATAGCCGGCGACGGGGCGATAGCGGGTTCTCCGCGGTGAAAGTGACAGCGCCGATGTGGCGATATCCGCTTCGCGGATCTCGAAGGGGCGCAGAAGCGGTCGCCAGTAAAACCAGGTGTTCTGGCCGTTTCGCATGGCGGGAACGGCCTCGTTCAGCATGTTCGCCTCAAGGCGGCCGAGGCCGACATGCTTGCCGACGAGGGCGGGAATCCCGGAGGCTACGGAAGGCATGCTTTGGATCGAGGTTCCATCGAAGTTGCAGGCCCCCTTCGCGAGCAGGTCGCGCAGAAAAGCGGCCGGCGTCGTTTCGTCGGAGCCTGTGCAGAAAACGAGAGGCCAGGAGGCGGGCGGGGCCTCGGGCCGGCGGTACAGGACCGCGGCGAGCGTCGGACGGAACTCCAGCGATGCCAGCTCCGACACCGCTTCCCTGCAGGCGGCAAGGCGTGTCTCCTCGCCCCGGTCCGGATCGCTTTCCAGGAACGTGACGGCCAGTCTGTCGCATAGCTGGTCGAGCCGGTCTTCGATCATGTGAATCACCGGGTTCGTCACCCGAAGTTTCAGCATCGCCGTTTCGTGTGTCTCGAGCGCTTCCCGCACGATTCGCCCGGTCGTGCCGTTCAGCCGTGAGTCCGTCGCAACGAACAGGGAGACGAACGGAAGGGCCAGGAACAGCAGTCCCGGCAGAAATGCGAACGCCCATTTCCAGCGAACGTCCTCATCGGGGCGCGGGGGGACTATGTTCGCGGAAATCGGATCCCCGGGGGAGGATGACGGCGTGCCGGCGTTTTCATTCGGAGCGTCCGGAGCGTCGTCTGCGGGTGAACGTAGATGATCTGATATTGAAACATCGGGAAGGGCGATGGCCACGGCCGACGACTCGTGGCCGGGGATCGGCAGGGCGCGGGGGGCATATTCGCCGAGGAAGGGCGCCAATGCAGCGTCGACGGCGATCGGATGCTTCGGCACCAGCTTGGTTAGCGCCTCGAGTTCGGCGGCCCGTCCGATCGCGGGGCCGAGAAGGGCAAAGTCGAGACGAGTGGACGGGTGGCCGATCGCCCCGCTGAGAAGGCGGCCGCCGGCGATGCCGATTCCCGCCTGGTAGGTGAACATTCCGGCGGCCCGTCGTTCGCGGTTGATCGAAGCCATGGCGCCGAGCATCGCCTGGCCGGCCCGTATGGCGCGGATGACGGCGGGCGAACCGTCCGGCGACTCGATGAAAACAGCCTGAATGGCGTCGCCGATGAACTTGTCGATACGGCCGCCCTCGGCCGCGATCAGAGGCGCCATCGCGGCGAAGTGCCGCTCGAGGAGACGCGTGATCTCCGTCGGGGGCTTGCTCTCACAGAGAGGGGTGAATCCCCGGATATCCGAGATGAGGATGATCCCCTCGAACGTGCCGGCCGAAAGAGCCATGCCCGGATCCGCGGCGCTTTCCAGCGTCGCAATCGCCTGGTCCGAGACGAGAGCCGCCAGCCGCCGGCGCTCGCGCAGGCCTTCGACCATGGTGCCGAATGCGGCGCTCAGACGGCCCAGTTCGTCCGGCCGCGGATCGGTGACGGAGACGGACAAATCGCCGCGTCCGACGTTCTCGAGTGCTTCCCGCAGGGCCAGGATCGGCCGGAGCATCCGGCGGGCCGTGATCCGGCCGGAAAGCAGCACGAGCACCATGCAGAAGACGGCGAGCATCGAGACCAGCATCCGCCGATACGATTCCTCGGCGAGGATCACGGCCGTATCAGCCGTGGCGGCGAAAACGAAGCCCGGAAAACCGAGGGAAGGCAGGGCGATGCGGGCCGCTTCCGGCGTGATTTCGATGACCGGTCCGTTCCGCTGGGCGGCGCTTCTGGCAACGTTCCGCAAGTGATGGAACAGCGCCGCGGTTTCATGCCGGGTCGCCGGCGTGAGGCGCGTCATACGGCCGTGCCTGTGACGGTATGCCGCGAGCAGACTCCCGGGAGTGCGCAATTGCGCTTCGGCCAGGTTGTTCAGGATGATGCGGTTCGCGAGATCGTCGGCGTTCCAGGCGATGATGACCGCATAGGTGTCGATTCCGTCGACGGCGACGATGTCATACAGGATGTTGGCCCGCCGGGGACCGACGTGATAATTGAAGGGAATGGCCCTTGTCTGCTCGGCTTCGCTGGCGATCGAGTTGCCGGTCGCCCCGTCGTATCCGGCGATGAAAGCCCGGTCTTCCTCCGTCAGCGTGTCGGGACCGATGGCGCCCGGGCCGGCCTGCCTGACGCGGTTGTTCCTCAGAGACCGGAGAAGTCCGGTCCGGCAGAACCGCATCACGCCCTCCAGGGCGCTGAGGGGATACCCCCGGCTGGATGACGCGCGCATCGTCCCCTGGCTGTCCATCACGGCGACGAACATCAGCTGATTCTTTCCCTTTTCGTCGCGGAACTGGTTTCTGATCAGATCGAGAAGCCCCGGCGCATCCAGCCCGTGCTTCGCCATCTGTTCGCGGAGAAACGGTGCCTGGAGCATCCGCAGGAACGACGTCTGGAAACTTCCGGAAAGCCGTTCCCTGGCTGAGTCGACCCCTTCGAGAGCGCTCCGGATGCGCGTGATGACGGCGTGGCGCTCGGTGTTCGCCGTTTCCTGGATGAACGCATGGCTTCCGATCAGCAGCAGGCTGATGGGGAGAAGGGCCGAAAGCGAGAACAGGGCCGAAAACCTGATGCCGAAGGGGAGCGCCGGCCAGACGCCGAGCAGCATGCCGCGCGTCACGAATAGCAGGAAGCCCCCGCAGACGAGGAGGTTCACGAGAAAAACCGGTTCGGGCATGTTCGATTTGGGGATTTCCGGCTTCAGCAGAACCGCCATGTGCCTGCCGGTCGTCAGGTGTCGGGTGAACAGCCTGCCTTCGTTGAGGCGGATGTTGGACGGTGTTCCGCGGATTTCCCAGTCCGATCTCTGGGCGTGGGGTCTCAGCCCCTGCCGCCATCGGCAAAAACTTTCTGACTTTGCGAGAGACTCCGGGAGAAGATCGGGAACGGCACTTCGGAGCGTCCGGATGAAGCCGGCCGGTGCTCCCCCGCGCCGATGATGCGCCCGAAGCGCCGAGGTGAGGCCGAACTTCGTCACCGCGTCGAGGTCGCGGAATATCAAGAAAAATCCGCGCCGTCGGCCGTCCGGGAGCGTGATGCCGTTCCAGATCAGGAGGGCCGAGGTCCGTTCGTGGATCATCCGGGTCGGGATGCCTCGCTGGTACATGGCGAGATGGGAGGCGCTCTGTCCCGTGCCGAACGCGGCCACCACAAGTTTTTCCGCCCGCCTGAGAGCCTGGGGCGAAAGCCGCGCGTTCATCGAGTAGTGGGCGAGGCAGGCGAACGCCGTCGAAAGGACGCGGGGAGGGACCTTGACCGAGGACGAGGCGAGCGTCACACGCGGAGGCCTGTCGCCGGCATCGGGAGCGTCGTCCTCGAATACCCACAGATCGTGCGGAACGCTGAGGCCCGCCGCCCATGTCGCCGGTGGAAATGGGGACGGCAGTGGTGTCGGCCGTGACATCAGGGCCCGGAGGGCGGCGGCCGACCGTTCGAGATACGGTGCGGCGACTGCGCTGTTGGTCAGGGTCTCGAGTTCCCGCCGGGCGTCGCTTTCCAGATTTCGCTCCTGCCATGTCCGTTGTCGGGCCGCGAGAAACGACAGCCCGGCATTGATCGAGGCGAACGGCAGCGCCAGCAGCAGCAGGAGCAGCAGCGTGCCCGAAAGAGGAATGCGGGATCGCGGCGTTCCCGGTGACGGAACGGCGGCGTCTTTGACAGCGATAATATGAGTAGATATATTATTATCGTTCACGAAAAAATCGTCATGGCGATGGAATTTCCGACCGGTTCGGAGTATATCAGAACCTCGAACGTCGTTCGCATCCCATTCCCTTCCGAAAGTCACCGCATCGCATGATCGATCTTCACCGCAACCGCTTCGTGTCGGCGCATACGGCCGGTCTTTTTCTCGTCATCGTCGCGGCGACCCTCTGGAGCTTCGCCGGCGTAGCCGTCAAGCGACTTCCGGGGCTCGACCCGCTTGCAATCACCGGCTGGCGCAGCGTATTTGCGCTTCCGGTCATCCTTGCCGTCTGGGCGAACTGCGGCGTCGCCGTCAGGCCCGGCACGCGGAGGGTGATGTTCGGCTCGGCCCTGTCGTATGCCGCGATGGTGATGTTATTTATCTCCGCGACTCGCATGACGACTGCCGCAAACGCGATCGTTCTGCAATATACGGCCCCGCTGTGGGTGGCCGTGTTTTCGCGGCTGGTTCTCGGCGAAATCGTCACGCGCCGGGAGTGGCTGATGATGGCGGCCTGTCTGGTCGGCATGGCTTTTTTCTTTCTCGATCGACTCAGCCTCGAAGGTCGGCTCGGCATCGTCTACGCCATCGTCTCGGGAATGGCCTGCGGGCTGAACACCCTCTTCCTTCGCCGGCTCTCGCGTGAAACCGTCCCCGAGCCCGCGGACGCCGCGGACGTTCCGGAACGTCCCGTGCGAACGGGCGACGGCTGGGCTGGCATTCCCGCGCTCGCCGCGGGAAACATCTTCGTCATTCTCTTCAGCTCGGCGTCCATGGCGCGTGATATCCCCGCCGATATGACGGAGTGGGCGATCATCTCCGCTCTCGGGGTGTTCCAACTGGCTCTCCCGTATGTGATCTTCCTCGTCGGCATCCGGTACGTGACGGCCGTCGAAAGCATCCTGTTCGCGATGCTCGAGGCGATCCTCAATCCGCTCTGGGCTGGCTTGGGGGCAGGGGAATGGCCGTCCGGGAACGCCGTTCTCGGCGCCGGTCTCATCCTCGGCTCGATGGCCGTCTACGGGATCGTTCGTGCGAATAGCCGCATTCCGGACAAAAGGTAAGGGCGGGAATCGCCGGATTCCCGCCCTGAAAACTCGCTTTCGGTCAGGCTTTCATGTCGAGGATCGTACCGAGCATCTCGTCCTTGGCCTTGATCAGCTTGCTCGCCATTTTGACGCCGTTCTCGGACTGCATGAGATCCGTCATGCCCTTCACCGGATCGGCGTTCATGGTGCCGGCCGCGGAATCGGCTCTGGCGATCGATTCCCTGAGGAGATTCGGGGTGCCGTTCGTGATTCTCATGTGCAACTCCCTTCGATGTCCTTCACCATAAGTATAACCCCGAACCGCCCCTTTGCCAAATGAAGGTCATTCGCGATTTTTGGCGAAGTAGCGAAGGAGGGACTGCGTAGAGCAATCGTGATGGAACAAGTCGGGCTCCTGGCCCGCGATGAACTCCTCTTCCTCGTTCAGAATCGTCTTCGCCAGCACCTTCCCCAGCTCGACGCCCCACTGGTCGAAGCTGTCGATGCGCCAGATGATGCCCTGCGTGAAGATCTTCATCTCGTACATCGAGACGAGGATGCCGAGCACGCGCGGCGTCAGTTTCTTTACGAGAATCGAGTTGGTGGGCCGGTTTCCGGGGAAGACCTTGTGCGGAACCAACATTTCAAGCTGTGTTTCGGATACTGAGCCGTTGAGTTCGGCCCGGACTTCGTCTTCGGTCTTGCCCTTCATCAGGGCTTCGGTCTGGGCGAAGAAGTTGGCCATCAGCTTGAGATGATGGTCGCCGATCGGGTTCTGGGAATTGACGCAGCCGATGAAGTCGCATGGAATCAGCTTTGTTCCCTGGTGGATCAGCTGGTAGAAGGCGTGCTGGCCGTTCGTTCCGGGCTCGCCCCAGATGATCGGCCCGGTCTGGTACTCGATGGGATTGCCCTCGCGGTCGACGCGCTTGCCGTTGCTTTCCATATCGCCCTGCTGGAAATACGCGGCGAAGCGGCTCAGATACTGGTCGTAGGGCAGAATCGCATGGGACTCGGCGCCGAAGAAATTGTTGTACCAGATGCCCAGCAGGGCCAGGATCATCGGGATGTTCTTCTCGGGCGGCGCCTCCATGAAGTGCCGGTCCATCGCATGCGCGCCCTCGAGAATCTCGACGAAGCGGTCGAATCCGATGGCGCAGGCGATCGGCAGACCGATGGCCGATGTGAACGAATACCGTCCGCCGACCCAGTCCCAGAACTCGAACATGTTGGACGGGTCGATGCCGAACTGCTCCACCAGCTTCCCGTTCGTCGAAAGGGCCACGAAATGGTTCCGCACGGCCTTCTCGTCGGAAAGCGCGGCGAGCAGCCACCGGCGCGCCGTGTGGGCGTTGGTCATCGTTTCCTGCGTGGTGAACGTTTTCGATGCGACGACGAACAGCGTCTCGGCCGGGTCGAGATCGCGCGTCTTCTCGTAGAAGTCCGTCCCGTCGACGTTCGACACGAACCGAACGGCCGGCCCCCCCTTTGCATACGGCTTGAGCGCCTCACAGACCATCACGGGCCCGAGATCGGAGCCTCCGATGCCGATGTTGACGACGGTCTTGATGGGTTTCCCCGTGTAACCGCGCCATTCGCCCGATCGCAGCCGCTCGGTGAACAGACGCATCCGTTCGAGAACGGCGTTGACCGCCGGCATCACATCCTCGCCGTCAACGAAAATGGGCGTGTTCGAACGGTTGCGAAGCGCGATGTGAAGAACCGCGCGGCCCTCGGTCCAGTTGATGCGGTCGCCGCGATACATCGATTTGGCCGCATCCTTCACCCCTGAGGCCTTCGCGAGGGCGATCAGAAGCGGCATCGTCGAGTCGGTGATCCGGTTCTTCGAGTAGTCGACGAGGATGTCCTCGAACTCGACGCTGTATTTCGCGAACCGGTCCGGATCCTGTGAGAACAGGTCGCGCATGTGCATGTGGCGGACATTCTGGTGATGATCCTTGAGGGCGCGCCATTCCGGGCTGCGGGTGAGGGGAGACCCGCTGCGGATCAACTTGTCCATCGGTGTTTCGAAAGGAAGCATGTTGTCCTCCTGCTGTGACGTTCGTCGGGCGAAATCAATCGACGTCAATCTACTCCATCAGTCGTCCGAGGGCAATATGCCAAACGGCTTCGGGATATGCGATACTTGATCATCACCAATCGTTCAGAGGAGGAGAGTATGCCCTTTCTTCGCTTGACCAGTTCCGCTCCCGAAACGCCCGCGAAGGCCGCCGCGCTCGCCGAAGAGCTTTCGCAGGCCGTTTCCCGCCTGCTCGGGAAGCCCGAGACCTACGTCATGATCTCGGTCGAGAAAGCCGAGATGCGCATGTCCGGAACCGACGAACCGGCGGCGTTCGTCGATCTGCGCAGCATCGGCGGCTTTTCGACGCAGAAGAACAAGGCCATCAGCGAAGCGGTTTCGGCGATCGTGAACAAGCACCTCGGCATTTCCGGAAGCCGGATTTTTCTCAATTTCACGGATATTCCGGCGTCTTCCTGGGGCTGGAACGGCGGCACCTTCGGGTGATCCTGGCCCGGGAAGCCCATCCGCGGCTCGAATCGAAGGTTCTTCCGGGTTTCCCGAAAATAGTGTACAATTGTGGCACTTTTCAATGACGCCCGGCCTTCGGGGGTGTTGCTGAGAGAACGAATCAGCTCTCATTGCATGAACAGGAGTTGTATTGATGAAGCGCATTGTCACGGCGGCCATACAGTTCGCAGCCAAGCCCATGGCGGTCGAAGAAAACATGGATCGCGCCTACGCTCTGCTCACCGAGTGCCACAAGGCATCCAAGGCTGACCTCGTCGTCTTCCAGGAAAGCGTCACCACCGGCTTCACGCCGCTCGGCGGGGCCAAAGACCTCTGGAACGTTGTCGACACCATCCCCGGCAGGCTCACCGACAGGGTCGTGGCTTGGGCGAAAGAGTTCAACACCTATATCGTCTTCCCGACCTACGAACGCGGCAAACGCGAAGGTCAGGTGTACAACAGCGCCGCGCTGATAGGTCCCGAGGGCATTCTCGGGGTGTATCGCAAGACCCACCCGTTCCCCACCGAACGCCTCGAGGGCGGCGGCTGGACGACTCCCGGCAGCAAGCCGTTCTGTGTCGAGACCCCCATCGGCAACATCGGCATCGTGATCTGCTACGACGGCGACTTCCCGGAACTGGCCCGCGTGACCACCCTGCAGGGCGCCGAGATCATCTGCCGCCCCTCCGCGTTCATGCGCACCTTCGACCACTGGGAACTCACGAATCGCGCCCGCGCCTACGACAACCACGTCTACTGGATCGCAACCAACAGCGTCGGCGTCGATGCCAGCGGGTCCTACTTCTTCGGTTCCTCCATGATCATCCATCCCAGCGGCGTCAAGATGGCCCAGGCCCGCGCCAGCGACGAGTTCGTCTGGGCCGAACTCGACCCCGACCCGATCCGCACCGTCGTGCCGAACTCCTCGTCGCCCCAGATCTTCGACCACATCGAGGACCGCAACGTCGTCTCCTACACCGGCATCATGAAGACCGGCCGCTCCTCCTTCGAGCCGGCCCGCCGCGTTCCCTACCAGCGCTGGCGGTGAACGGTTCTCGCCGGACGACAAGATAGAATAGCGGATAGTATACCGTGACGGCGCTCTCCGGAGCGCCGTCGCCGACTTCTCAGACACATCAAGCAAAACGGAAACGGAAACGGAACGATGAACAAAAAAGCGAATGAAAACCTCTCGCCGAAGGACGCGGCGAAGGGCCCTCTCGACGGCATCGTCGTGATCGACCTTACGCGCGTCCTCGCCGGCCCCTACTGTTCGATGATGCTCGCCGACATGGGCGCGACCGTGATCAAGATCGAGAGGCCCGAGGGGGGCGACGATGCCCGCGCGTTTACCCCATTCGTGAACGGCGAGAGCGCCTACTTCATGAGCATCAACCGGGGCAAGAAGAGCGTCACCCTGAATCTCAAGTCCGAACGCGGCCGCGGGATTCTGATCGATCTGGTCAAAAAAGCCGACGTCCTGATCGAGAATTTCAAGCCCGGCGTCATGGCCAAGCTGGGCCTGGCCTACGAAGAGCTCGCGAAACATAATCCGCGGCTCATTTATGCGGCGTCGTCCGGGTTCGGTCAGAACGGCCCCTACAGCGACCGGCCGGCTTACGACCTGATCATCCAGGGAATGGGCGGCCTGATGAGCATCACCGGCCCGAACGCCGAAACCCCCTCGAAAGTCGGCAGCTCGGTTGCCGACATCTTTGCCGGCATGTTCACCGCCATCGGCATTCTTGGGGCCCTCCACGCCCGCGAGCGGACCGGCCGCGGCCAGATGGTCGACGTCGGCATGCTCGACTGCATGGTCGCGATCCTCGAAAACGCGATCGCCCGCTTCGCCGCCACCGGAAAGGATCCGGTGCCGATCGGAAACGCGCATCCGTCGATCTCCCCCTTCGCGACCGTCACGACCTCCGACGGAGCCATCAACATCGCCTGCGGCAACGACGAGCTGTGGAAGAAGTTCTGCCGCCTCGCCGGCCTCGACGAGCTGATCGAGGATGCCCGGTTCAGGACGAATGGCGACCGCGTCAAACACTGGGCTGACCTGCAAAAGCTGATCAACGCGGCGATGAAAAAGAAGACGACCGACGCATGGATGGCGATCCTCCAGCCGGGCGGCATCCCCTGCGGCCCCATCAACCCGATCAGCCGGGTCATGGAAGACCCGCACCTGCTCGCGCGGAAGATGCTCGTCGAGGTCGCGCATCCCGTCGCCGGCCTGATGAAGATTCCCGGCGTGCCGATCAAGTTCTCCGATACCCTCTCGGAAGTCCGCGGCCCCGCTCCCCTGCTGGGCGAGCATACCGCCGCGGTCCTGGGCGAGATGCTCGGGCTGGGCCCCGTCGAGATCGAGTCCCTCAAGGCCCAGCAGGTGATCTGACCGGACTCCGCAGGCGGGAAAAATTCGCCGCCGGCCTCTTCCTTACGGGAGGGCCGGCGGTGCGCTGTTCTATGTTATAAACTATTTTATGTGGTGAATGCCTGCCGGGGCGTGCTGGACGGCGCGATGGTAGGTCACGGCGGGCTTTCCGAACAGCATGACGTACCCGATCAGGTTTTCTTCCGGGATGCCCAGCCAGGTCTTGAACTTCGGGGCGATGTCGTTGAACGCCCAGGTGGCAAGGCCGCACCAGAGGGTGCCGAGTCCCAGCGACTGGGCGAACAGCTCGAACTGGGTCATGGCGATGATGCAGTCCTGTTCGGGGGTCGCGATCGAGGTGGGGGCCGAGACGATCAGCATGTGGGGGGCGCGCCGGAAGATCGCGTCGATGTTCTTCTCGCGCCAGAGTGGAACGAAATCCCCAAAGAACTTGAGGTCGGGCGGAAGCTGGTCAGCTTTCGAGCGGGCCTCGATGATGTCGAGGAGCTCGGTGCGGATCTTCGTCATGACGGCCCGGTCATCGACGACGCTGAAAAAGACCTTGCGCGAGTTGCACCCGGTGGGAGCGTGCGCGGTGACGTCGAGAAGACGCTGGATCAGGTCGGGCGGCAGATTCTCGTCGAGATACCGGCGCACGGAGCGTCGGCCTTTGATGAGCGCTTCCATCTTGTCGGCATCCGGGAACCGCCCCTTGATCTGGGTTGATGCGGCCGGGTTCTTGCCGAAAATCGAAATGGCGCCGGTCGGGCAGACGGCGAGGCAGTGCTGGCATTTGATGCACTTCACCTCTTTCTCGGCCTTGATCGCCGGAGCGCCGGACTCGAGCGAGATGATGAGGGAGGGACAGTCCGCAGCGCAGGCGCCGCACTTGGTACAGCGGGTTGTATCGACCACGAAGTCGAGTGGCATGGTGAACCTCTCACGGGTGGATTTTGCCTCATTCAATCATGAAGCGGGCGGATTTGTAAAGCGGCGCAGTCGGCGATGACCGGGAGAGCGGAAATACGCTCTCGGGAAGCGGGTTGCATGATCAGGTTTTGATTGACATGGCCGGGGGGACGGGGGTATAGTCTCTGGACCGATCTCGCCCGCGCTTGCGGGGCGTCAGAAAGGGATAAGGTCGCCGTCGTCGCGGCTCCCAGACATCGAATGTGCTACTCAATACCGGGAAAGGTCGTGCGCATCGAGGGACGGAACGTCACCGTCGAGTATTTTGGCGAGCCTCGTCGCGCGATCAGCGAGATGCACGACCTCACCGTCGGTGACTACGTCTACGCCCAGGGCGGTTTCGTCATCCAGCGCATCCCCGCTACCGAAGCTGATTCCGTGCTGGCCTTCTGGAAGGAGACCTTCTTCGAACTCCAGGAGCGCGACCTCCAGCTTTCGCGGCTCCGACTCGACGACAGTTCGATCGATCGCGGCCTGCTGAGCCTGTTTGACCGTGCCCTAGAGGAGCGGCCCGTAACCGACGACGATCTCGAACAGCTTCTTACCCTCGAATCGCCGTCCGAGGTCGAGTATCTGTTCCGCGTCGCGAACTTCCTCCGCCATAAACGCCAGGGAAACTCCTGCTGCGTGCATGGGATCATCGAGTTCTCGAGCCACTGCTCCGGTGCCTGTCTCTATTGCGGTCTCTCGGCCGGAAATACGGCGCTCCCGCGGTACAGGCTCGATCGGGATGCCCTGCTGGGCGCGGTGCGCGAAGCGGTCGAAATCTGGGGGTTCAAGACGCTGGTGCTCCAGTCGGGCGAGGACGCCGGCCGTACCGTCGATGAACTGGTCGAAATCATCGCCGAAATCAAGGCCCGGTGGCCGCTGCTGCTGTTCATCAGCGTCGGCGAGATCAGCATCGACGCTCTTCGGCGTTGCTACGATGCGGGTGCCCGGGGCCTGTTGATGCGCTTCGAGACCTCGAATCCCGATCTCTACGCGCGCATGCGGCCGGGGCGACGGCTCGAGGACCGGCTAACCCTGCTTCGCGCCGCCCGCGAGACGGGCTATCTGCTGATCACCGGCGGTCTCGTGGGCCTGCCCGGCCAGACGGTCCGCGACCTGGTCGGCGACATCCGCACCGCCGTTTCCCTGCAGCCCGACATGTTCTCGTTCGGGCCGCTGGTGCCGCACCCCGCGACCCCGCTCGCCGGAGCCGTCGCCGCGGGAACGCTGATGATGACCCGCAAACTCATGGCGGCCTGCCGTATCGCCGAACCGCGCGACGCCAGGCTCGTCGTGACGACCGCGTTCGAAACCCTCGAGCCGCGTGCCCGCGAGATGGGGCTGACGGCCGGGGCGAACTCCCTGATGTTGAACCTGACGCCCGAAGCCGTGCGGCCCGCCTACGACCTGTATCCGGGGCGGGCCCACGCGCATGAGAGCGTTGCCGGCCAGATCGAAGACGCGCTGGCGCTGCTGAACCGGCTCGGCCGGGCCCCCACCGATCTCGGGGCCGGAAACGGGCTCGGAATCGGCGGCGCGGAGACGTCCGAGACAGCGAGGTGAAATCATGGTGTCCTGGCTCCTGATCGTCCTAATCGCCGGTCCGATCCTGTTCGGACTCGGCATCCTGCTCGTTCCGGCCCGCGAACTCCGGGTCGGTCTGACGCTCGCCGCCGCCGGCGTCACGGCCGCAGCCGCGCTCTTCCTGTCACGGTGGGGCCCCGCTTACGGCGAGATTCACGCCTCATCGCACGCCCTGCCGATCCTTCTCGACTGGCTGATGATCGCCGCCGTCATCGCGATCGGGCACTTCACCAGGCATACGGCGGTTCTCGTGATGGGCGTCGTTCAGGCCGCCATGGGGCTCGCCCTGGAATTCCTGCCGCGCGCGCCGCAGACGGCCACCCAGGCGGCGTTCGTGTTCGACCAGCTCTCGCTGATTCTCGTCCTGATCACATCCGTCGTAGGTGCGCTGGTTCTCGTCTACGCCGTAGGCTATATGGACCGGCACGAGCACCACGGGCCGCAAGGCCAGGCGGACCAGGGCCGGTTCTTCTTTTTCCTGACCGCCTTCCTCGGGGCCATGAACGGCCTCGTGCTGGCCAACGACATGCGCTGGCTGTCGGCGTTCTGGGAAGCCACCACGCTATGTTCGTTTTTCCTCATCGGGCACGACCGCACGCCCGAAGCCGACCACAGCGCCCGTCGGGCCATTCTCATCAACGTGTTCGGCGGAATGTGCCTGCAGACAGGCTGGCTCGTGGCCGTTCTCAAAGGGAACGGCGACGCGCTGACCACCTTGAACCAGGCTCATACCCTCGTCCCGCTGGCGTTCCTGGCCGTCGCAGCCATGACGAAGTCGGCGCAGATGCCGTTCCAAAGCTGGCTTCTCGGTGCCATGCTCGCCCCAACGCCCGTTTCGGCGCTCCTCCACTCGAGCACGATGGTGAACGCCGGCGTGTATCTCATGATGCGAATGGCACCCGGCTACGGCGGTTCGAGACTCGCAACGGTCATCGCGCTCGCCGGGGCGTTCTCGTTCATGGCCACCTCGGCCCTCGCCGTCGGCCAGAGTAACGGAAAAAAGGTCCTGGCCTACTCGACGATCGCGAATCTGGCCCTGATCATCGCCTGTGCGGGCATGTCCACGCCGCTCGGCTACGCGGCCGCCTTCCTGCTGATCGTGTTCCACGCGATCACAAAGGGACTGCTGTTCATCTGCATGGGCACGATCGAACAGGCGATCGGCAGCCGCGATATCGAGGACATGCACGGCATGATGAAAAAAATGCCCTTCACGACCGTAATCGCCATCGTCGGCATGATCGCGATGCTGATGCCGCCGTTCGGCGTTCTCCTCGGAAAATGGATCGCGATCGAGACCGCCGTCCACTCGCCGGTCGTGATGCTGATGATCGTTCTCGGAAGCGCTCTCACCGTCGTGTTCTGGGCCAAATGGCTCGGCCGCATCGTGACCGTTTCATACCACCACAAATACACGATGGAGGAACTCCCTCCCGTCATGAGCGGTTCGATGCTGGCGCTGGGCATCGCGACTCTTTTGAGCGGGTTCTTCGCGTTCCCGCTCTTCGAGCGTTTCATCAAGCCGTTGGCCAGAGTGATGTTTCCCCTCTCGAGCCAGACCGATGCATCCTGGAAGATGCTCCAGATGACGGAGTCCTTCATGACCTGGCCCATCTACGCGCTCGCCGCCCTGCTCGTCGGCTCGGTTCTGCTGATGTTCAGGTCCGTCCACGACGGGAAGATCCGAAGGCCGTTCATGTGCGGGGAAAACGTCACCGACGGACAGTTGTCGTACGAATTCCGCAGCATCATGGACCGCAGGGAAGTCGCGATGTCGCGAAGCTACTACTTCGCTTCCATCTTCGGCGAGGAAAGCGTCACCTCCTGGGCCGACCCCGTCGCGCTGGCCCTTGTTCTCAGCCTGTTCGGAGTGATCGCGATATGATGACGAACATGACTCAGGTGGTGATCGCGCTCGTTGCCGTTCTCCTCGCGCCGGCGGTGGGGGCGCTTCTTCAGGGAATCGACCGCATCGTCAACGCCCGGATGCAGAGCCGCGTCGGCCCGCCGCTCCTCCAGCCCGTATACGACGTGATGAAGCTGCTCGGCAAGGAAGTCGTGATGCTCAACCGCACGCAGATTCTGTATGCCTGGCTTCACCTCTTCTTCCTGATGCTCGCCACGGCCCTGGTGGTTCTCGGCCAGGACATGATCATGATCCTGCTGGTTCTCGCCGTGAGCACGATCGCCCTCATCCTCGGGGGGATGTGCGTCCGCTCGCCCTACAGCCGCATCGGAAGCCAGCGCGAGATCATGCAGATGCTCTCGTACGAGCCGATTCTCGTCATGCTCGTCATCGGCATCTTCCTGACCAACGGCAGCTTCATGGCGCGTGACATCACCCTCGCCGGAAAACCGCTGCTGCTGACCCTGCCGCTGATCTTCTTCGCGTTCCTCCTGGTGACCGCGATCAAGCTGAAAAAATCGCCGTTCGACCTGGCGACGTCGCATCACGGTCACCAGGAGATCGTCAAGGGCATCACGATCGAGTATGCGGGTCCGTATCTCGCTGTCCTCGAGATCGCCCACTGGTATGAAACCGCGCTGGTGTTCCTCGTTCTGGCCGCCTTCTGGGCCACCAACTGGAAAATAGGAATACTGATCGCTATTATATCTTACGGTATAGAGATTCTGTTCGACAACCTGTGCGCCCGCCTGACCTACCAGTGGATGCTCTCCCACATGTGGACGGTCGGCCTCGGTCTCTCGGTGACGAACCTGATCTGGCTCTACTGGAAATGAAAGAAGGGGAATGAATCGTGATCGGCTGCGTCGACCGCTCACCCTGGATCGTCCATTACAACTGCAACAGCTGCAACGGCTGCGACATCGAACTGCTGGCGTGCCTTACGCCGCTGTATGACCTCGAGCGGTTCGGCGTCCTGCACGTCGGCAACCCCAAGCATGCGGACATTCTCGTGGTCACCGGCTCGGTGAACCATCGCAACGCCCGCGTGCTGAAAAACGTCTACGACCAGATGCCCGGTCCCCGGATGGTCGTGGCGATGGGTGCGTGCGGCTCGACCGGCGGCATCTTCGCCGATTGCTACAACGTGCTGGGTGGCGTCGAGAAGGTCATTCCGGTCGATGTCTGGATTCCCGGCTGCCCTCCCAAGCCGGAAGCGATTATCGACGGCATGGTCAGGGCCGTCCAGCTGTGGAAGGCCAATCCGGCGTTCCAGCCACAGGGCGGCGCGGCCCGCATGTCCCTGATCCGCAGACCACCGGCTTCGGCGGCCCGGCCCGTCACCCCGGCCGCCGCCGCACAGCCGACGCAGAACGAGGAGGCAGATCCCGATGGCCGTCAATCTTCCTGATCTGACCGATCTGACCGTCGATACCATCGACGACGCGGTCGCCGAAAAGCATCGCACCGGCTGGCGCTTCGTCACCATGACCTGCGTCGACAGGGGCGACGGGCTCGACCTGATGTACCACTTCGACAAGGAATACCGGCTCGTCACGCTGCGGCTGAGGGTTGGGCATGGCCAGGCGGTTCCCAGCGTGTCGAACGTCTACTTCGCTGCGGCCGTCGTCGAGAACGAGGTGAAGGACATGTTCGGCGTCCCGTTCACCGGCCTTGCGATCGACTTCGGTGGCCGGTTCCTGCTCACCGAGAATGCCCCAAAGGCGCCGCAGTGCCGCGAAGGCTCGGGCATCGATCTGCGGCTGAAACAGCCGGCCGAACCGTCGTCAACGGGAGGAAACTGATCACGCCATGTCTACGCAATCCCTGATTCCGTTCGGCCCCCAGCACCCCGTGTTCCCCGAGCCGATCCAGCTTCGGCTCGTGCTCGAGGACGAGAAGGTCGTCGAGGCGCTTCCCGCGCTCGGCTACGTGCATCGCGGCCTCGAGAAGATCGCCCAGCAGAAGGACATCCTGCAGGACGTCTTCCTGGTCGAGCGTGTCTGCGGAATCTGCTCCTTCATCCACTCGCTGACCTACTGTCGCGGCGTCGAGACCCTGATGGGGCTCACGGTTCCCGATCGCGCGCGCTTCCTGCGCGTCGTCTGGAGCGAGATGAGCCGCCTGCACAGCCATCTGCTGTGGCTCGGCCTGATGGCCGACTCGTTCGGCTTCGAGAACCTGTTCATGCAGGCGTTCCGCCTTCGAGAAAAAGTGCTCGACCTGATGGAGGCCACCGGCGGCAACCGCGTCATCATGTCCAGTTGCTGCATCGGCGGCGTGCGCCGCGACCTGACGGCCGACCTGGTACAGATGGTTCGCACGACCCTCGACGAGGTGGAGCGCGAGCTGGAGCCGATCATCACGACCATGCGCGACGATTACACCGTCCGGGAACGCACGGTCGGCATCGGCCGCCTGACGAAGGAAGAGGCGCACGAACTCGGCGCCGTCGGGCCCGTCGCGCGCGGTTGCGGCATTCCGATGGACTTCCGCACCACCGGCTACGAAGCTTACGGCGATCTCGAGTTCAAGCCGGTCGTGTTCGAGGGCGGCGACTGCTACGCCCGGTGCAAGGTCCGGCTGTACGAGATGCCCCAGTCGATCTCCCTGATGCGCGGCGCGCTCGACAAGCTTCCCGCAGGGCCGCTCGCCGTCCCCGTCAAGGGAAACCCTGATGGCGAAACGATTTCACGCTGCGAACAACCCAGAGGCGAGGTGATATACTATATGCGTGCGAACAATACGAGGAACCTCGAACGGCTTCGCATCCGCACGCCCACGTTCGCCAATCTCGCGCCTCTGCTGAAGATGCTTCCCGGCTGTCAGCTCGCCGACGTGCCCGTGATCGTTCTCGCGATCGATCCGTGCATCAGCTGCACCGAGCGCTGAGACCAAGGAGGGCGATATGTTCGGATTGTTGAAAAAGACGCTTGCGAACCTTGTCAGCGGGCCTGTCACCAGAGATTACCCTGGAACGAAGCGGCCCGCTTTCGATGGTTCGCGCGGCCATCTCGACATGGATCCGGCCGTCTGCATCTACTGCGGCGCCTGCTCGAAACGATGCCCCACGAAGGCGATCGCCGTCTCGCGCGAGCCGAAGGAGTGGAAGCTCGAGGTTGGCCGCTGCATCGTCTGCGGCCACTGCGTGGAAGTCTGCCCCAAGAAGTGCATGTGGCTCGACACGGCTCACGGACTGGCGCGCGACGCGGTGCAGGATGCACGAAGCGGCGATAGCCAAGGGAATTCTTGATGCCGTTCTCGCGGCCGCCCCTTCGGGCGCGACCGGGGAACGGCGCATCGTCCGCGTGAGCGTCGCGGCCGGGGCTCTCGCCGGAATCGTCGGCGAGAGCCTCGACGTCTTCTGGGGCGAGTTGTGCCGCGGAACGGCGGCCGAAGGTTCGAGGCTGTGCCTGACCGTTCTGCCGGCCATCCTCGTGTGCCGGTCGTGCGGCAACAGGCGCGAGCATCGCCCCGGCATGACGGTCGAGCTGGAATGCGCCTCCTGCGGCGGGCCGAACCGGCTCGAAGGCGGCCGCGAACTGTACGTCGAATCGATGGAGGTCGAGGATGCTGATTCCGGTCAGAAAAGCCGTTCTGGCCCACAATGACGCCGAAGCGGCCGAAAACGCGAAACTGTTCGAGTCGCGCCGCGTGCGCGTCGTCAACGTCATGGCTTCGCCGGGCGCCGGGAAGACGAGCCTGATTCTCGCGCTTGCGAAGCGCCTGCCGGTAGGGCTTCAGCCCCTCGTCATCGAGGGCGACGTCGCATCGTCGATCGATACGGAAAAGGTGGCGGCCGCGGGAATACCCGTCTTCCAGATCAACACCGACGGCGACTGCCATCTCGACGCCGTCTCGGTCCGCAAAGCCTTCGAGGCGCTGCCCGCCGTGCCGGAACAGGGTCTGCTCTTCATCGAGAATATCGGCAACCTCATCTGCCCCGCCGAGTTCGACCTTGGCGAGGATATCCGCCTCGTGATCGCAAGCGTCCCCGAGGGAGACGACAAGCCGCGGAAATATCCGGCGATCTTTGCTCTTGCCGACGCGATCGTCCTCAACAAGACCGACCTTGCCGGCCACGTCGAGTTCGACCGCCCCCGCTTCGAGGCCGGCGTTCGGGCCGTCAACGATCGGGCGCCCATCTTCGACGTCTCCTGCCGCGGCGCGATGGCAGGCGTCGACGCCCTCGTCGACTGGCTCGTGGTGAAGCGCGAAACAGCCTGTCCACAGTAAATAAATTACAATATATATTCTGCGTAATTTGTATGATCTGCGGATTGGTTCCTCAGCCGTCTTCTGTCCGTGCTCTCAAGAAGGGGATTGTGGTACACTCGGGGTGGCATGTCGGAGAGAACGGTTCGTGAGAGAGATATCGCCTGCCGGGTCTGCGGGCAGATCAATGCGATTCCGGCCTCGGTTCCCGAGGGCTCGGAGGCCTGCTGCACCAGATGCGGCGGGAATCTCGACGTCTTCTTCGACCCCCGGGCGGCGACCGTCCGGACCCTCGTCCTGTGCGGGATTTCGCTGCTGTTTCTCGTTCCGGGACTGTATCTTCCTCTGCTGAAGATCGAAAAATTCGGCATTGTATACGAAACCGGCATCATCATGGGTGTCGTTGATCTCGTCGAGTCCGGTCAGTGGTTTCTTGCAGGCCTGATCGCCGTCTTTTCGGTGATCTTCCCCCTGCTCAAATCGTTCTGCATGTTTTTCCTGTGCGTGTTCGGCAGCCGGATCAGACCGTCGTTCAGGCGGCATCTCCACCTCTTCATCGAGGTCGTCGGCCGGTGGGGGACGCTCGACGTGCTGCTGCTGGCCGTCCTGGTCGCGATCGCGAAGATGCGAAATATCCTGCTGATCACATCCGGCCCCGGCGCGATCGTGTTTTCGACGGGGGTCTTCCTGAACCTGGCCGCTTCCCAGAGTTTTTCCCCGCGCATTCTCTGGGAAGCGGATGAAAAGGACGAATCATGACGAACTACCCGCAGGCAACGATCGTATCGAAGGGTTCCCAGAACTATACCGTCTGGATTCTTTGCACCGCTCTCGCGCTGGCTGCTCTGTTCCTCGGAATCCGGCTGATCCTCCCGGCGCGTCAGTCGATTGCCATCTCGTTCAAAGATGCGCATTTCCTCAAGACCGGCGACCTGATCAGGTACAGAAGCGTGGCCGTGGGGGAGATCACGGCCGTCGAGCCTGCCCCCGACCTCCAGAGCGTCCGCGTCGAGGCGATCCTCCACCCGAACGCCGGCGGCGTGGCCCGGCAGGGGAGCCGGTTCTGGATCGTCCGGCCGAAAATCGACCTCGAGGGCGCCAGGGGCCTCGAAACGGTTCTTGGGTCTCACTACATCCGCGTCCAGCCCGGAACCGGCCCCTATCAGGATGCCTTCGCCGGACTCGAGGAGCCGCCCGTCCTCGACGTCGTTCCCCCCGGCACGGTCGAGATCACCCTCGCCGCATCGCAGGCGGAAGCCCTGAGACCCGGCATGGCCGTCACCTACCGGAACACGCGCATCGGCATCGTGTCTGAGATATCACTCTTCCGGAACGCCGGCGGCGTCGATGTCAAAGCCCTGATCTTCCCGGAGTTCGCGCCCTTCGTCGTTCCCGAAGCTGTCTTCTGCCGGGCGTCCGGGGCGAAGTTCTCCGCCGGCCTGTTCGAGGGCCTCTCCTGGTCGCTTGCGCCCCTCCAGTCGATGATGACCGGCGAAATCCACCTGCTTCTTCCGGATCTTCTCTCGTATCCGGCTTCGTCGGCGCGCCGCTTCCCTCTTCGCGAGTTCGCGCCGAAAGAAGCGGAGGCATGGCGTCCCTCGGTCGCTCTCGGACCAGACGCCGTCGATCTTCCTCCCGCCTCGCTCCCGCGGGTCGTGCCGGCGGAAATCCCTCCCGGCTTCCTCGGATCTGCGGTGCGAATCTCCGGAATCGGCTTTCAAAACGGCCTGGTTCTCCCCGACCTGAAAAAATTCGACCCTTCCTCGGTGATGGTTCTCGGGAAAACATACGAGGCTGCTGCATTTAGAAAGCATGCCCTCGGCTTCTGGATCCTGCCCGGTTCCTTTTCCGAAGCCGTGCCGGCGCCGCCTGCACGCGATCTTCCCGTCGCTGGCGAAGACGTCTTTGCCGTGATTGACCCTGCGAAACAGCCCTTCTTCCTCCCGTCGGAGTTTCTCCGGCCTGACGCGGCGGGAACCGCTCTGACCCTCCAGTCCGACCTCGCGATCAGGAGAGAGTGGGAGGGAGTCCCGGTCGTCGACCGCTCCTGCCGCCTGGCGGGGATGCTCGTCAATCCAGGTGGAAAAGGAACCTGGGAGATACGTCGGTTGCCCGCCGATCTGTTTCAATGACGTACTACGCGTCTCGCATGTAACACGACAATCCCCGCATACTCGATACCGTTCGTGCTGAGCTTGTCGAAGCACGAATGCACTCGCCCTTCGACATGCTCATGGCGAACGGAGGGACTCGGATCCGCGGCGCGCAATAGGCTGATAAATATAACGTATCATATAAAAACCGCTCGCGGAATCCGTCGATCCCGTGAGCGGATGTGGTATCGCGATGATGTCCGGCAGGGGTGCCGCCGGACGGCTGACCTCAGGCGGCTCCGCCCGGGGTGCCGACGAAGCCGGGGCTGACGGCGCCGACTTCGGCCGGGGTGCCGGCGATGCGGGCCAGATACGAGGCGCCGAGGGTCTTGAGGTGCTCGCCGACGTTGTCGAAGTAGTTGAAGTGGATCTGCTCTTCCTTGATGATCGTCTCGAACAGCTTCGCGGTGATGCTGTCGCCGTTGTCGAGGCAGAGTTTCAGGAACTCGTTGTAGACGGCGATCGTCTCGTCTTCGAGATTCGCGTCGAACGGGTAGATCGCGTTCACCTTCTGGTTCTTCTCGACCTTCGCGGCCTGCTCGGTCGTCGGCTCGCCGCCGAGTTCCTTGATGCGCTCGGCGAACGCTTCGGCATGGCGCATCTCGTCGATGGCGATCAGTTTCATCTTCGCGGCGAGTTCTCCGTAATCGAGGTTGTCGAGGTTGTAATGCTGGTTCATGTACTGGTGAATGCCGTGCAGTTCCATGCTGCGGGCCGTGTTCAACGCCTCGACGACCTGCTTCTTCTTCGCGTCCCTCTGGGCTTTTCCTGCGACCTTGACGGTTTTCATCTCATCCTCCATGTATGATAGATCCGATGACCCATTATACCATGAAAATTCACTTGTTATAAAATATCATATAACATAGAAAGAGCGAGACGCGCGCATCGCGATGCGCCCCTGCCCGCCAACGGGTAGTTCCTGGAATGCAGGGAGAGGTCGTGGTCTGCCCTCGTTTCGAAGAGGCGAATGCTGTTCCGAAGGGTGTTTCGCGCCTTTCCAGCGATGGGGCGAGAACGAGACCGGTCAGGCGGTTGCGTGACGGGAGGGGAGAATTTCGACCCAGTAACCGTCGGGGTCTTCGATGAAGTAGATGCCCATGCCGGGGTTCTCGTGGCAGATGCAGCCCATCTCCTTGTGGCGTGCGTGCGCGGCGGCGTAATCGTCGGTCGTCAGCGCGAGATGAAACTCGTTGTCGCCGAGGTTGTAGCCTTCGGCGCGGTCGCGCAGCCAGGTCAGTTCGAGGCGGTATCCGGTCTTCCCGTCGCCGAGATACACGAGGGTGAAGCTCCCGTCGGGCGGCGAGTAGCGGCGCACCTCCCGCAGGTCGAGCGCCTTCGTATAGAACGCCACGCTCTTCTCCAGGTCCCGAACGTTGATATTCGAATGGTTGAACGAAAACGACATCATCTGCCCCCTTATTTTTATCGAATCATCCGATGTCGGGACGGGTTTCAAACCCGCCCGCGTCGAAGCCGGGAAATATCGTATAAACAATAGTATGTGTATGCCGTTACTCCTCGTTTCACAAGGAAGACGCCAATCACCCGCATACTCAATACCGTTCGTGCTGAGCTTGTCGAAGCACGAACAGCCACATGCCGATGCTTCCTCATTTCGCTCTTCGACAGGCTCAGGGCGAACGGTTGGTTTGCATTCTGCAGGACTCAATAACATATGAGACGAGTAGTACATGGCTGGTTTCGCGGCCCCGTCAGTCCCTGATGAGCCGGGCATACGAGGCCAGGGCTGGGGAGAAATGGAACTCGCCCGACGAGGAGATCAGCACGACCGGCAGGTCGCGCTCGCGGGCGAACTCCTGCGCCCGGGCGAGGCCCATGGCGATGAGGGCCGTGGCGAGCGCATCCGTCATGGCCGGGTCCGATCCGATGATGGTCGCGGATTTCGGCCCTTCCGCGGGATACCCGGTCCTCGGATCGATGATGTGACTGTAGCTCTTTCCGTCGATGGTCGCATACTGCTCGTAATCGCCCGACGTGAAAACCGCGGCCGGGCCGGTGACGATCAGGCGGGCGGCCGGCTTTCCGCGGGGCCCGAAGGGGTCCTGGATGCCGATGGTGTACGAGCGGGAAGCGGTCACGACGAGGTCGCCGCCTCCCTCGATGATCCCGTCGGCGACGCCCTGCTCCTTCAGCACGGCCGCCATCCGGCCGATCGCGAAGCCCTTGGCCACGCCGCCGAGATCCAGCTTCATGTCTTTCCTGAGAGAGACGGTCCGGGAAGCGGGATCGAACGATATCTTTCGATATCCAATGTGCTCGAGCGTTTCCGCGACCGAAGCGGGCGCCGGAAGGCTCGTCCTGCCGCCGCGCCAGTCCCAGAACTCGTACAGGGGCAGAAACGAGATGTCGAACGAGCCGTCCGTCGCATCGCCCGCCTCGAGGGAGACGCGGAGGCAGTCGGCGAACTCTTCCGAAACGGGGAGAACGGTCTCCGGCGACGCGTTGAGACGGGAAAGCTCGGAATCGCCCTTGAAGCGCGAGAGGGACGCTTCGATCCGATGGAGGCGGGCGAACGCCTGCTGGGACGCTCGTGCGGCGGTTTTCTCGTCGACGCCGTAGCAGTCGAGGTGGAAGATCGTTCCCATCGCCAGCTGGGTGAAACGGAAATGATCCGTGGCCTGTCGTTGCGGCGGGAACAGCCAGGCATGGCCGAGAAGAAGCGCGCCGAGAAGGAGCGCGGGGATGAGCCGACGAAAATCCGGCACGGCCGCTTCCCTAGAAGGGGAGCTTGAAGCCGGCGAATCCCATGAAGGCGAGGGCCATGATGCCCGTGGTGATCAGGGCGATCGGAACGCCCTGCATGGCCTCGGGAATCTTCGAAAACCGCATCTGCTCACGAATGCCGGCGAAGATCACGATGGCGATCGTGAAGCCGGCCGCGGTGGCGAACGAGTAGACGATCGACTCGACGAAACCGTAGTTTTTCTTCACGGCGAGCAGGGCGATTCCCAGGACCGCGCAGTTCGTGGTGATCAGCGGCAGGTAGATGCCGAGAGCCTGGTAAAGGGCCGGCGACAGTTTCTTCATCATGATTTCGACCATCTGCACCAGCGCCGCGATGACGAGGATGAAGGCGAGGGTCTGGAGATATCCGACGCCCGCCTTCACCAGCAGCAGCTGGACGAAGAAGGTGATGGCGCTCGCGAGGACCATGACGAAGGTCACGGCCATTCCCATGCCCCAGGCGGTCGAAATGGCCTTGGACACGCCGAGGAACGGGCAGACGCCGAGAAACTGCGACAGGATGACGTTGTTGAAGATCGCCGAGGTGATGACGATGGCGAGCAGATGAGACATCATTTGCCGGCGCTCCTTTGCAGGTGGTTGATTCCCGCGAGGACCAGGCCGAGGGTGATGAAGGCGCCCGGGGCGAGGCTCATGAGAATGAATTCGTTCCTGAACGGCGCGATCGCGTGGCCGAACAGCGTGCCGGCGCCCAGAAACTCGCGGAGCGCGCCGATCAGCACGAGGGCCGCGGTAAAGCCGACGCCCATCACGACGCCGTCGACGATCGAGGGAAGGACGGGGTTCTTGGCGGCGAACGCCTCGGCGCGGCCGAGGATGATGCAGTTCACGACGATGAGGGGGATGAAGATGCCGAGCGCCTCGTAGAGCGGCGGGGCGAACGCGGCGATCAGCAGGTCGACGACGGTGACGAAGGTCGCGATGACGACGATGAACGCCGGGATGCGCACCTTGTTCGGAATCACGTTCCGGAGCAGGGAGATGACCGCGTTCGAGCAGGTGAGAACGGCGATGACCGAGATGCCCATGCCGACGGCGTTGGTGGCGTTCGTCGTCGTGGCCAGGGTCGGGCACATGCCGAGAACGATGCGGAAGATCGGGTTTTCGGTGACGACGCCCCGATACAGCTCCTTCTTGATGTAATCGAGTTGCATGGCGTTCCCCTACTTGCTGAGATTCAGGGCCGTCGCCCTGGCGGTGAAGATCGCGACGGCCTTCGCGACCGTCGATGTCATGGCGCGCGAAGAGATCGTGGCGGCCGTGATCTGCTCGATGTCCCCGCCGTCTTTTTTGACGAGCCATTTTTTCGCCGCGATGTCCTGGCCGGCGAAGTTTGATTTATAGTGCGGCGTATCTATCTTTGTTCCGAGACCGGGCGTCTCGCGGCACTGGAGAACGCTGACGCCGGAGATCTTCCGGTCCGGGGTGAAGCCGACCATCAGCCGGATGGGATCCCCGTATGCCTGGTCCTGTCGGGTGTCCGGAGGGAGCGAGAGTTTCTGGAGCGCCTGGGGGGAAAGAAGGCGCGACGAGAGTTTGATCGCGACCCCCGAGACGGAGCCGCCCTTCCTGCAGACGATCAGCTCGAACGGGTCCGTCGAATCGGGCAGAAGGGTTTCGGCTTCGGTGGCATCGAACTCGGGAATGATTTCTGCGAGCGCCTTCTTCTGCTTTTCGACCGCGACCTGGGCGATGCGATCCTTGGTGAGGTTGTTCACCAGGGCGAGCAGCAGCCCGGATGCGGCCGAAAACGCGGTGAGGATCATGACGAGATACAGGTCGGTCTGGCCTCTGTTGCGTGATTTCATGGTTCAGACTCCGAAGCGCGCCGGCTTCACGGTTCGGTCGATGAGCGGAGAGAGGGCGTTCATGATCAGGATCGCGAACGAGACTCCCTCGGGATACCCGCCGAACAGGCGTATCAGCATGGTGATGGCGCCGCACCCGATGCCGAAGATCACCCTTCCTCTGAAAGTCATCGGCGAGGTCACCAGGTCGGTGGCCATGAAGAACGCGCCGAGGAACAGGCCGCCGGAAACGATGTGATAATGCGGAAGCAGGAAACCCGCCGGGTTCGCCAGATACGCCGCGGCGGCGATCACGGCAACGGTGCCGATATACGAAGCGGGGATTTCCCAGTTGGCGATGCCCCGATAGAGCAGATACAGCCCGCCGATGAGAAGGGCCAGTTCGCTCACTTCGCCGATCGAGCCCGGGCTGGTGCCGATGAAGAGCGATTTGACGTCGAACGAGAAGCTGTTGAGATAGGCCACGGCGTCGGCGCCGAGCGAGGTGCCGGTATACGATTTGACGAAGCCCAGCGGCGTGGCGGCCGTCATCGTCTCGGGCGCCAGCCTCTTGTACAGATCGCCCAGGTAGCCGCCGGTCACGCTCCAGTCCGTCATCAGGGCGGGAAAGCCGACCAGCAGCGCGACGCGGCCGACCAGCGCCGGGTTGAACGGGTTCTGCCCGAGACCGCCGTAGGCCATTTTCCCGATACCGATCGCGATCAGGGAGCCGATGCAGATCATCCACCACGGCGAACTCGCGGGAAGGTTGAGCCCCAGCAGAAGACCCGTCAGCGCGGCCGAGCGGTCGCTCAGCGTGATCGGCGCCGCCATCAGGAACTTCTGGATCGCCCCTTCGATGACCATCGCCGAGACCACCGCGAAGGCGATGACCCGAAGCGCATCCACGCCGAACACATACACGGCCATCGCGCAGGCCGGCAGCAGCGCGATGATGACCTGCTGCATGATCTGCGGTGTATCCATCGGGTGCGTGATGTGCGAGCCGGAACTCACCACCCATTTTTTCTGCTGAATGTTCACGACGTTTTCCCCCGTCATTTCTTCTCCGCCTTTTTGTTGCGCTCGCGGATCAGCTCGTTGACCCTGATTTTCCCGAGCCTGATGCTCTGCACCAGGTGGTTGTGGCCGGCGCAGATGTAATTGCACGAGCCGCACTCGATGCAGTCGAGGATGCCGAGCTCCTCGAGCTTGGCATAGTCGCCGATCTCCAGATTTCTGGCCAGCAGGGCGGGATGAAGCCCCATCGGGCAGACCTCGACGCACCGGCCGCACCGGATGCACGGCTGTTCGTCGTAGAGATTCGCCTCGTCCTCGTTCAGCACGAGAATGCCGGAGACGCCTTTCGTCACGGGCACCGTCGCCGAATTGAGCGCCTTGCCCATCATCGGTCCGCCGCTGATCAGCATGGCGGAATCGTCGGTCACCCCGCCGCAGTGCTCGAGAACCGACGCGAACGACGTTCCGAGGCGGACGAGCAGGTTCTTGCGGTTCTTCACCCCGCCGCCCGTCACGGTGACAACGCGATCGACGAGGGGGCGACCGTCGACGACGGCGTCGTAGATCGCCGCGGCGGTCGCGACGTTCTGCACGACGCAGCCGACCGTCGAGGGCAGCTTGCCCGACGGAACGGACCTTCCGGTGAGGGCGTTGATCAACTGCTTCTCGCCGCCCTGCGGATACTTCAGGGCGAGGGGAACGACGGCGATGTCGCCGTAGGTGGGCGCGATGCGCGAGAGAACCTCGATGGCGTCCGGCTTGTTCGCTTCGATCCCGATGTAGCCCTTGACGGGCCCGTTCTTCGAAAAATGCTTCATGACGAGCGCGAGGCCCGCCGCGATGCGGTCGGCGTGCTCGATCATGATGCGCGCGTCGGCGGTGAGATACGGCTCGCACTCGACGCCGTTCAGGATGACGGTGTCGATGACCGTTCCCGGCGGCGGGGAAAGCTTGACCGACGTGGGAAAGGTCGCGCCGCCCATGCCGACGATGCCGGCTTTCTCGACCGCCGCGACGATCCCGGAAACGTCCGTCTTCGCGACCACATCGGGGGACGGGGCCGTCGACGTCGGCGCCGCGATCCACTCGTCCCGGCCGTCGTTGTCGATGACGATCGACAGCAGGTGGAAGCCGCCCGGCCCCTGGCGGTTCTCGACCGCTCTGACGGTTCCGGAGACGGATGATATAATATTTGCCGATATCATACCGGCCTTTTCGGCGATGATCTGGCCGGCCTTCACCGCGTCGCCCTTCTTGACGAGCGGTTTTGCCGGGGCGCCGATATGCTGGGAGACCGGAAGGACGATCTCCTTCGGCACCGGCATCGGCTCGATCGGGGAGGCGTGGGTGAACTTGCGGTCATCGACGTGGATGCCGCCCATGGAGAAGGTTTTCATGTCGAACAGGCTCATGATGGCTCCCCGTCCGTTTTTGGCTTCGCCGCGGCCGCCAGGGCCGCCGCGCGTTTTTCCTCTTTCTCCTTCGCCCGCTTTTCGCGAAGGAACGCGACCGCCTTCTCGACCGGGCCCTTGCCGTCGATCGCGTTCCGCACGTCGCACTCGGCGACGCACTTTCCGCACAGGACGCATTTCGCGTCGTCGATGATGGCCAGGTTCGAGCCGGGCTCGACGGTGATCGCCTGCTTCGGGCAGACGCGCACGCAGCGGCCGCAGGCGATGCACCCGACGCTGCACTGGTTCATGACGACCGGGGCCGGGTCGCGCGAGGAACAGGTGACCACGACCTTCGAGAGCCGCTTCCGCACCAGGGAAACGACCTTCCGCGGGCAGGTCTTCACGCACATGCCGCATCCCGTGCACTTCTCGGGGTTGAAAACCGCGATGCCGTCATCGACATGGATCGCCCCGAACATGCAGACCTTCATGCAGTCGCCGTATCCGATGCAGGAATACATGCACATCTTGTCGCCGGAATAGAGGCTGTGGGCGGCGATACAGCTTCTGATGCCCACGTATTCCGAAGCGGTTTTCACGTTCGACCGGGTTCCGCGGCAGTGCAACGCAGCGACCATCGGCTCCCGCTCGCTGACCTCGATACCCGCGAGACGGCCGATCTCCTTCAGTTTCTCCTTCGTCGCGACCGGGCAGACCATTTTGGGGTCCTGCGTCTCGACGAGCACCTTCGCGAACCCGGAACAGCCGGGATATCCGCACGCGCCGCAGTTCGCCTGCGGGAGAAGCGACGCGATCTCGTCGACCAGCGGATTCTCGGCGACGTAGAATTTCCTGGAACTCCAGATGAGGGCGAGGGCGAGCAGGAACGCTATGCCGCCCATGACCAGGATGGCCGTCAGAACTTCACTCATACGTGTTTCCTTTTTCCGTCAACGGTTGTGGAGGAAGAGGTTCGTTCGCGTCCTGCGGCCGATGGAAACTGCAGCAACCGCAGTGAGCGCAGGCGTCGGCGTCGGAGCGACAGGCCCCCGGGCGGGCGGCACGTTCCCGCTGATACAGGAGATGGACGACGGCATACATCGCGCCAATTGCCGAGGAAAAGCCGATTGCAACGAGAATTTCGTTCATCATTCGCCTTCGTCGCGGCGCACGTTCCGTGCGCGCGCAATACCGGATTCCAAAATGTGTGGGGGCGTCGAACCGGCGAATAGGATAAAGCAAGCCGTGCCGAAAAACAATAGTATCCTGCAGAGGTAGACAGCTGTAACCCAGTGAGAGCATCGCCGTGCACCAGAGTTTGAAAACCGGCTGCGAAGCCGATTTTTCTCTCTTCCGAACCACGTTTTCGTAGAAATGCATCTCCTTCGGATGAACGAAAATCACCAGTTCGCTGTGTCGAATTGAAAGCCCGGAAACAAATTTCATCTTTGCTGGGAATCGTTTCCCATACCGCCGGCAGGCGGCTCTGCCTTGGTGGAGTCAGGCCGCTGAGGGCGAACGGTCCGAAATCACTTGCGCGCCAAACCGGAATGTGGTATAAAGAACCTCGTTCTCAAGGTTCTGGGCATTCGACCCACCGGGGCGTAGCGCAGTTGGCAGCGTACTTGAATGGGGTTCAAGTGGTCGCCAGTTCGAGTCTGGCCGCCCCGACCGGTAAGAAGACGGGCTTCGCATCCGCGGGGCCCGTTTTTCCTTCCCGGGAATTTCCTCTGGACAAGCGGTCCAACCGCATTTAGAATGCCACCATCAAAAAGAAAACGGCGCACGAGGCGCCTTCAGGGAAAGGAGTTCTATCATGAAAAAGGGTAAGACCGGGTTCGACACCGACTGCATTCATGCCGGGCAGCACCCCGACAAGCTGTATGGGGGCGTGAGCGTGCCGATTTTCCAGTCGTCGACTTTCGCGTTCGAGAACGCCGCCCAGGGCGCCGCCCGGTTCAGCGGCCAGGACAGCGGCTACAAATACACCCGCCTCGGCAACCCGACCACGGCCGGCCTCGAAGAGTGCGTTGCCGAGCTGGAAGGCGGCGGCCTGGGCCTCGCGACCGCGTCCGGCATGGCGGCCGTCTCCACCGTGTTCATGGCCTTCCTCGGCCAGGGCGTCCACATGGTCGCGACCGACTCGGTGTACGGCCCGACCCGCACGCTGGCCGAGAACGAGCTTTCTCGCTTCGGCGTCGAGTCCACCTTCCTCGATACCACCGATCTCAACGCCGTGAAGAAGGCGATGAAGCCGAACACGAAGCTCGTCTACCTGGAAACGCCGGGCAATCCGACCCTCTCGATCAGCGATATCGCCGCCTGCGCGAAGATCGCCCACGCCAACGGCGCCATCCTCGTCGTCGACAACACCTTCTGCAGTCCGATGCTCCAGAAGCCGCTCGACCTGGGCGCCGACGTCGTCCTTCACAGCATGACCAAGTTCCTCAACGGCCACAGCGACGTGGTCGCCGGCATCATCGTGGCTCGCGACCCGAAGCTGTTCGCCCAGATGAAGAAAGTGCTCGTCCAGATGGGCGGCACGATCGATCCCCATCAGGCCTGGCTCGTCCTGCGCGGCATCAAGACCCTCGGCATGCGCGTCCGCGTCGCCCAGGACAACGCCATGAAACTTGCGAACGACCTGTTGAAGCACCCCGCCGTGGCGTGGGTGAAATACCCCGGCCTCCCGTCCCATCCGCAGCATGAGCTCGCGAAGAAGCAGATGAAGGGCTTCGGCGCGATGATCAGCTTCGAGCTGAAGGGCGGCGTCGAAGCGGGGCGCATCCTCATGGATACCGTGAAACTGAGCACCCTCGCCGTCTCCCTGGGCGGCGTCGAGACGCTCATCCAGCACCCGGCGAGCATGACCCACGCCAGCATGGGCCCGAAAGGCCGCCAGGCCGCCGGCATCTCCGACGGTCTCGTGCGCTTCTCGGTCGGCTGCGAGGATTACGAGGACATCCGCGACGACCTCGTCCAGGCCCTCGACAAGGTGCTCGCCTCGAAGCCCGAGACGAGCGTCCAGATCGCCGGCATCTGAAACGGACCCACGCCGGGTTATTGTAAACTGTTTCGTATAAAACGATAACTATAGAAATAAAACGCCGTCCGCGACGCGTGAAGCCAGCGGGCGGCGTTTTGTTTACGGCTGGAAAAGCGTGTGCTGCGTTCCGGTCGATTCCTGCGGAATGAAAACCAGCCGTTCGCCCTGAGCCTGTCGAAGGGCGAGAGGACGTTCGCGCTTCGACGGGCTCAGCACGAACGGTGGGTGATTGGGGCCGTCAGAAATGAACATCCCGCCGGGTCTCCCGGCGGGATGTTCCGTGCGGTTGGCCTGGGATCAGCCTTCTGAAGCGTTGACCAGTTTGAGCATGGGCATGAAGACGGCCAGAACGATGCCGCCGATGACGACGCCCATGAACACGATGACGATCGGTTCGATGACCGACGTAAGGCCCTTGACCGCGTTGTCGACCTCGGTGTCGTAGAAGTCGGCGATCTTGCTGAGCATCTTGTCGAGTTCGCCCGTTTCCTCGCCGACGGCGATCATCTGCACGACCATCGGGGGGAACACGTTCGAGTTCTTGAGCGGCTCGGCGATCGATTCACCTTCGCGGATCGAGACGCGGGTCTTGTCGACGGCCTCGGCGATGACGACGTTGCCTGCGGTCTGCGCCGTGACTTCGAGCGCCTGCAGAATCGGAACGCCCGAGGCGATCAGCGTGCCGAGGGTCCGGGTGAACTTCGCGACGGCGACCTTGCGCATCATCATGCCGATGGCGGGCATCTTGAGGATGTTGGTGTCGAAGATGCGGGCGCCCGTCTTGGTCGTGAAGAAGCTGTAGATCAGGAAGGGAACGCCCAGCATGGCCGGGATGACGAGAATGGCCCAGTTGACCATGAAGTCGGAGGTCGCCAGCAGAATCTGCGTGGCCATCGGCAGTTCGACCTTCATGCCCATGAAGATTTCCTTGAACTGCGGCAGAACGAACATGACCAGGGCCACGACGACGAGGCCGGCGATCGCGAACACGACGACCGGGTAGGTGAGCGCGCCCTTGACCTTCGATTTCAGGTTTTCCGAGCTTTCGAGGTAGTCGGCGAGACGGTTGAGAATCTGGTCGAGAATACCGCCGACCTCGCCGGCCTTGACAAGGCTGCAGAACAGATCGGAAAACACCTTCGGGTGCTTCTCGAGCGCTTTCGAAAACGTCGCGCCGCCTTCGACGTCGGAGCGGATCTGCGTGATGATGCGCTTGAACGTCGGGTTCTCGGACTGCTGCTGCAGGATCGTGAGACACCGGACGAGCGGCACGCCCGAGCCGATCATCGTCGCGAACTGGCGGGCGAAGATGCAGACTTCCTGCGAGTTCACGCCGCGCTCGAAAAAGCTGAGGTTGATGCCGCCGCCGCCCTTTTTCTCGGCGATGCTCGTGACGAAGTAGCCTTTCTCGCGAAGTTTCGAGATGCAGACTTCCTTGCTTTCGGCGTCCATTTCGGACGTGACGATCTTACCGTCCCAGTTTCGTGCTTTGTAGGTAAAGGTTGCCATTGGCTGGTCCCCCCTTTTGATGACAATCGCTTCGATCGATACAGTTGCAGGAAGTATGCCATAGACAACACCCGGCATCAATCCCACATTCCCATCTTCCTGTGCGGAAAAAGCGTGCGGGTTTCCGCACACATTCCCCCGCTTTCGCAACTCGGCACAGGTATCGGTATGATTCGGATATTTCCTTACCCTGAACGTCTGGCGAAGGGGCGGTTCGCGAACCACTGCTGCCGATCAGGGACCGATGAAAGGTGATGAGCCTGTCCTGAGGGGATTGGACATGGCGCCAGATGTGCGTTACCATAAGCCCTCACACGTGGATGCACAGATGAAGAAGACGCTCGTATTTGCAGAAAAACCTTCGGTCGGTCGCGACATCGCCCGGATCATTGGCGCCACGCGCCAGGGAAAAGGCTTCCTTGAGGGCGAGCGGTACGTCGTCACCTGGGGCGTCGGCCATCTGGTCTGCCTTGGCGAGCCCGACGTCCAGAACCCTGACTGGAAGAAATGGTCGCTGGCGACGCTGCCCATGATTCCCTCCGAATGGAAGCTGACCGCGATTCCCCAGACGAAAGACCAGTTCGATATCGTCAGCGACCTGGTGCGGCGCGACGACATCGGCGACATCGTGAACGCCGCCGACGCCGGCCGCGAAGGCGAGCTCATCTTCCGGCTCGTCTACGCCCATTCCGGGTGTGCGAAGCCGGTGCGCCGCCTCTGGATCTCGAGCATGACCGACGAGGCCATCAGGCAGGGCTTCGCCGAGCTCAAGCCCGGCGCCGAATACGACAATCTCGCCGCGGCGGCCGAGTGCCGGAGCCGCGCAGACTGGCTCGTGGGCATGAACTTCACGCGGGCCTACACGAAAAAATTCAACACCGACTCGGTGCTCTCCGTCGGCCGGGTCCAGACGCCGACCCTCGCGATGGTCGTGAAACGGCACCACGAGATCGCCCATTTCAAGCCGGTCGATTACTGGGAAATCATCGCCGACCTGGGCGATTTCTCGGCGATCTGGTTCGATCCGCGCGAGAAAACCACGCCGACCCGCATCCCGACGGTCGAGGCCGCGAACGCGATCATGGACCGCCTGCGCGGCGCCACGCTCGACGTCACGAAAGTCACGACCTCGAAGAAAAAACAGCCGCCGCCGCTGCTGTATGACCTGACGACGTTGCAGCGCGAGGCGAACAGCCGGTACGGCTACACGGCCGCCCAGACCCTCGCCGCGGCCCAGTCGCTGTATGAGCAGAAGAAGGCCCTGACCTACCCGAGAACCGACAGCCGGTTCCTTTCGGAAGACCTGTACAAGACGATCCCCCAGCGGCTCGCCGCGCTGCCCCCGACGTACAGCCCGTATCTGGCCCCGCTGCGCCAGGAAAAACTCTCCAAATCGAAGCGGATCTTCGACAACGCCCAGGTCAGCGACCACCACGCGATCATCCCCACCGAGCAGAAGCCCGGCGGTATGATGGGCTGGAAACCCGAAGAACAGAAAATCTACGACCTCGTCGCCCGCCGGTTCCTCGCCGTGTTCTATCCCGACCACGAGTATCTCGCCACCAGCGTGACGCTCCAGGCCGGCAAGGAAGACCATTTCAAGGCGAACGGCCGCGTCACCGTGAAAGTCGGCTGGAAGGCCGTCTACGACAAGACGGCCCCGGAAACGCGCGATGCCGACGCGCCGGGAGAGGAAAGCGACGACGAACAGGCCCTTCCCGAGATGAAAAAGGGCGATATCCGGTCGGTGAAGGACGCGAAACTCCAGGTCAGGCAGACGAAGCCGCCGCCGGCCTACACCGAGGCGACCCTGCTCCAGGCCATGGAAACCGCGGGCAAGCTGATCGACGACGACGAGCTGCGGCAGGCGATGAAAGACTGCGGCCTCGGCACGCCGGCGACCCGTGCCGAAACCATCGAGAAGCTGATCCGCGTCGGCTACATGCTTCGCGAGAAAAAGAAGCTGACGCCCACCAGCAAGGGCATTCAGCTCGTCTCGCTCGTCGCGCCGCAGGTCGCGAGCCCCGAACTGACCGGTTCCTGGGAAAAGCGGCTCACCGACGTGGCACGAGGAAAGGCCGACGCGAAGCAGTTCATGACCGATATCACCGCGTTTGTGCGCGACATCGTCTCATCGGTCAAGACCGGTCGCTTCGAGACCGTCCGCCGCGAGGACCTGCGCCCCCCCCGGCCGACGTTCGGTGTCTGCCCGGCCTGCGGGAAGGGGAGCATCATCGAGGGGAAGCGCGGCTTCGGCTGCGACCGGTTCCGCGAGGGGTGTTCCTACGTGGTCTGGAAAGAGTTCGAAGGCCTCGCGCTGCCGCAGGAGGCGATCGACGCCCTGATCGCGGGCAAGGCGACGAAGGTGCTGAGCGGGTTCAAGACCGCCGACGGACGAACCGTCGACGGGCGCGTCCGGATGCGCGAGGACAAGACCGGCATCGAGCTTGTCGAGTCGAAAACGAAGGCGAAGACGAAAACCCCGAAATCAGCGGGAAAAGAGAAAGCCGCGGAGTAATATTCCCCCGGGCGTGATCTCGAGCGCGGTGATGCCGGCCGGATGGGGAAGCGCCGAGAAGTCCAGCAGCGGGTTGAGCCAGTCGAGAACCTGGGTGCTGAGCGGCGGAACGAACGCCACCCCGTTCAGCGTCGCGTTCGAGACGTCGACCATCAGCCGGTCGCCCTCCATGCGCACCGCCGCATCGGCCGTGAACGGTGCCGCGCCGAGATTGATGAAGCCGAGCGGGTTGCCCGGGATTTTCGACACGTCGACCGTGCCGGACACGTGCACGGAGCCGGTGCCGAAGGTGAGATGAACGCTTTCGAACACGCGGTGCGCCTCACGCTGGCGGGCGAGTTCGCCGGCGATGAAGCTCCGGATGTCGGCGGCGTCGAGCTCGATCGCGACGTCGATCGCACGGACCCCGCTCAGGTCGTCGAAGCTTGCTTCCCGGCGCGCGAGCCGCCCGTGCAGCTTTTCGTCGATCCCCTCGATCGAGGCGCGGAGCGAGCGGACGGTGATGTTGCGGATCGAGCGGTTGTGCACGTCGATGGAGAGGTCGGTTTGTCCGACGCTTTTCGCATCGGGCAGCAGCTCATACAGGGCGTTCATCACGTCACGCTGGAAGGCCGCGATCCGCCCGGCCGTCATTTCGAGCGCCCATGCCTGACCTGCGACGGCGGCGAACAGGAGCGCTGTTGCGACGGCCGAACGGCGCATGAAAGGGAATAAACCGAATATATAATTAAACATATACTATATCCTTCGCGGAGGTTGAAGTTCGGATCGCCTTCGAATCAGTATACACGAACTTTTCCGCAGCATCGAATTCATCGCGCACGGTCGGGTGAACGCGGGGTTTCGCGGAGGGTGGGCTTGTGTTACCCTGAAACCCCGTATGGAAATGGCGTATCGGCTGATTCTCTATATCCTCCTGGCGAACGTCGGGTTCATGATCTTCTCGCTCGCGCGGCAGGGGTTCTGGACGTTCTCCGGCTACATCGCGCAGCTGGGCGTTCTCGCGTCGTTCATGGTCTTTCTGCTCGGCCGCGACCTGGCCGGCTTCTGGGGCGTGACGGCGGCTGGCGCCGGCATATTCGTGCTCGTCGGAATGCCGATGCTGATCCAGCGTCGGATCGAGGGCCTGATTTCGGAGCAGCGTTTCGACGAGATCGAGCCGCTCGCCCGCTGGAAGGCCTGGCTGGCCTGGAGCGATATCAACACCCATCTCCACGACGTCTCGATCGCTCTGCAGGGCATCGGGGAACGTCCCGAAGACGCGCTCGGGCGGATGCGTGCCCTCATGCCGCGCGGCGAGCCGTTCGACGGAACGACGCGGATCTTCATCGGCATCGCCCTGTTCAACCAGCGCCGGTTCGAGCTGCTGCTCGAGGTGCTCCACGATCCCGCCCGGGACTGGTCCTCATACCCCTTCGAGGAGCTGATCTACATCGTTCGCGCCCTTCTCGAGACCGGCCGCCACGACGAGGCGATGGAGGCGCAAACGGCCATCGAACGGCTCGTTCCAGGCCTCTCGGCCGACCAGGCGTCGAACCTGATCGTCTGCCGTCTGCTGTTTTACGCGATGATGGGCTGGCACCCCGAGTTCGAAGCGATGTTGGAGACCGACAAGGCCGCCGTCGAGGCCTTGCCCCCATCCCTGAGGCTCTATTGGCGCGGGATCGCGGCCTGCTACGCCGGGCGGAGCGACGAGGGGCGGCAACTGCTCGAATCGGCGTTGCGCGAGGGACAGACCGAGCTTCCGGACAAGTGGATCGCCTGGATGCGCCAGCGGATCGACGGGCTTGCCGAGCAGCGGGAATTTTTCGAAACGAGCCTTGTTCCGAGGCTCGCCCAGATTCGCATCGCCCGTCGCGATGCCTTCCTCGCTCTTGTCGCGGAGAATGCCCGCGTCATCGAGCCGCCCGTGATGGCCGAGCGGGCGACGAAGCGGATGATGAGCCTGTTGTTCGGCATCTTCGTCGTCTACCAGTTCGGCGCATCGCAGGAGGACCTGCTCGATCTCATGCGGTTCGGTGCGAACAGCGGATTCCTCGTGCGGGAAGGCGAGTGGTTCCGCCTCGTGACCTATCAGTTCCTGCACCTGGGCTGGTTGCATCTGTTCATGAACCTGCTCGCGCTCAAATATTTCGGCCCCCCCGTCGAAACGATCCTCGGCTGGCCGTTGTTTCTGGGCGTGTATCTGTTCGGAGGCGTCTGCGGCGGCATCGCGACGGCATGGTTCGGGACGGGGCTGTCGGTCGGAGCGTCCGCGGCGGTTCTCGGCCTGCTCGGCGCCGCCATTTCTCTCGAGCTGTTCGGCGGGCCGCGTGCGAAGGCTCTGTCGCGCCAGGGCCAGTTTTCGACCCTGGTCTTCATTCTGCTCGTGAACCTCGCCATCGGAGCCGTGGAAAAGGGCATCGACAACTCCGCGCATCTCGGCGGGCTCGCGGGCGGAGCCGTTGCCGGAATCGTGCTCGCCCGCCTGATCGAGCGGCCGGCCCTTGCAACCCTCGCGTCGATGATCTCGATTTTGTTTGCCGTGACGAGCATCGGAACCGCCGCCGTCCAGTTCGCCGGCCATCTCGGCTCGAACCGTTATCCGATGCGCTATGCCGAGGGGCCGTTCGAGCGGAAGAACGTTCCCGGGCTCGACGTCGATCTGCCGTCGGGATGGACGATCAGGCCCTCGGCGGCGCCTCAGCCAGGCTGGGTCTCGGTCGTCATCACCGGCCCGTTCCACGAACGGATCGACGTCATGGCGGGCCCGAACGGGCGCGAATCGCCGGACGAGGTCATCGAAGCCTATATCGAGCATCGGACGAGGGCGTTGATCGATACCGAGGGCATCCGGTTCGAATCACGTCGCGACCCCGCCAGGGCTCGGGTCGGAGAAAACGACGCACGGATGGTCTCATGGCGTCTTCGCGCGGAAGACCGCGTGCTGACCCAGGACGACTGGTTCATCTTCCCGTCCGGCGCGTTCATCCTGGCCCAATGCCTTCTCCCTACCGGCCGGGATGACCTGTATATTCCGCTGCTGGAGAGAATCCTCGCCTCCATATCCGTGAAGCCTTGATGCCTGCGCAGAAAAAAACGCTTTCGGCGTTCCCGCTCGTGTTGAGGGTTCGAGACACGCGAAGCTCTGGCCCACGATGACTCAGGCGAACGGGCGCCTTTTCATGCTTTGGAACTCGAGAAATGGGTCGGAAGAAAAAATGCGTCATCCCCCCTTGCAAAACTTCGCGGAACGGTATAAATTCCACATCACGCGGGCAAGGCCCGCATAGTTACGATATCCATAAGGGGGAAGTGTTGATGAGAAAGACTGTTGCTGTTTCCGCCCTGGCCCTCATGCTGAGCCTGTCAGGCACCTCCGCGTACGCCGGCTCCTGGTGGAAGGTGAACGAGTGGTTTACCAAGCAGAACCATTCGACCACCATCACCGGGCAGGTCGAGTCCGTCGAGGGCCGCAAGGTCATGTTCAAGACCAGCGATGGCCAGGTTCTCGAGCTGACCGGCCGCAAGGCCGAGCAGATCGGCGGGAAGCGCGGCGCCACGATCCGCGTGTTCGGAAACGTTCGCAAGCCCGACGCGAAGTTCCCGTCCGGTGGCGTCGAAGTGCGCAACTTCCGCGTCGTCGAAGAGGCCCAGGCCGTTCAGGAACCGGCACCCGAACCCGAGCCCGCCCCGGAACCCGCCCCGGAACCCGTTCCGGAGCCGATCGCCGAGCCCGCCCCGGCCCCCGAGCCCATTCCTGAGCCGACCTACGAACCCGTGACCGAGTCCGCCCCGGTTCCCGGTGAAACCGATGAGACAGCAACGAGCGGCCATGGCAGCGAATACAAGGTCGAAAAGGGCGACACCCTCGCCAAGATCAGCAAGAAGGTCTACGGAACCACCAAAAAGTGGAAGAAGATCGCCGACGCGAACGGCATCAAGAATCCGAAGAGCCTGAAGGTCGGCATGACCCTCCAGATCCCGCAGTAAGATCCAGGGAACATCCGATTCTCATCAACGCCCCCGGGCTTCGGCCCGGGGGCGTTGATGTTTCAGAGGCTTGCCGCGGCGCCGGTGTCGAGGAGCCAGCGCGTTTCGGCGGCGCGCACGATCGCGCCGGCGGGCAGGTGTTCCGGGGCATCGCGGAGGATCCTGCGGACGATCCCCGCCTTGGCTTCTCCCCGGACGATCCATATGCGATGCTTTGCTTCGAGGATGCCGTTCAGCGTCAGGGTGTATCGCCGGCCGGCGGGCAACGGGGCGTCGACCGCGGCGAAAAGCGGCTCGGAAAGGGTGCGCCAGCCGGTTCCCGGAAACAGCGAGGCCGTATGACCGTCTTCGCCGATGCCGAGCAGCACGATGTCGATCGAACCCGCGCCGAGTTCCGCGAGATGCGTTGCGAGAAGACGAGAGTAGGCGAGGGCCGCCGAACGGGCATCCGCGGCGGGGAGAGGAACGGCGAGAAAATTCGCCGGCGGTTCGGCCGGCCGGGCCCCGAACAGCGTCCGGCAGATCATGCCGCGGTTGCTGGCCGGGTCGTCCGGGGCGACGTCCCGTTCGTCCGCCTGGCACCACAGGGCGCGGCGAACGAGCGCCGGATACGCTGCGGCGAGGCGTTCGTAGACCGCGCCGGGAGTGGAGCCGCCGGAAAGGGCGATCGACGGCCGCCTTCCGTGAACGTCGCCGAAATCATATATGGTATTGGCTATTATATCGGCGAGCCAAGCGACGGCATCCGATGCGGCGGGAGCAATCTCGACGGTCGCACCGGCGGCCGGGGGGCCGAACCGTTTCACCAGGGACATGCCCCGACGCAGAGAGGGCGCCAGCTGCGGCCGTCGGCCCGGATGAACGCGTCGGCCTCCGCGGGGCCGTCGCTGCCGGCGGCATAGGCGGGTAGGGGCGCGTCGTCGTTTTCGCGCCACGTCTGAAGAATCGGGTCGATGAACCGCCAGGCGGCTTCGATCTCATCCTGGCCGATGAACAGCGACGGATCGCCCTGGATTGCGTCGAGCAGGAGTCGCTCGTAGGCGTCGGGCCGGTCGGACCCGAAGGTCGTCCGGTAAGAAAAATCCATGCCGGCCGTTCCGAGTTCGAGCTGCCTGCCGGGGACCTTCACGTTGACCCGGAGATGGCTGCCCTCGTTCGGCTGGACCCGCATGACCAGCACGTTGGGCTTGGGCTGCCCGGCCGATGCGGGGAACAGGTGGCCCGGAACGGGGCGGAAATGGACCGAAATCTCGGTCTGGCTCGCGGAAAGGCGCTTGCCCGCCCTGAGATAAAACGGAACGCCCGACCAGCGCCACGTGTCGATGAACAACCGGAGCGCCGCGAACGTCTCGGTGCGCGAACCGGGCCTGACGCCCGCTTCCTCGAGATAGCCGGGAACGCGCGCTCCCCCGCTCCGCCCCGCGGCATACTGGCCGCGGACCGTCGCCGACGCGACGTCCGACGGTGCGATCGGCCTGAGGGCCGCCATCACCTTGCGCTTTTCGAGCCTGATGCTTTCCGGCCGGTGCGAAATCGGGGGCTCCATCGCCGTCAGGCACAGAACCTGCATCAGATGATTCTGAACGACGTCACGCAGGATTCCCGCGGATTCGAAGAAGGACGCGCGGTGGCCGACGCCGAGTTCCTCGGCGAAGCTGATCTGGACGTGATCGATGTAGTGCCGGTTCCAGACCGGCTCGAAAAAGGCATTTGCGAACCGCATCACCAGAATGTTCTGCACGGCTTCCTTGCCGAGGTAGTGGTCGATGCGCAGGATCTGGTCCTCCGTCGCAACGGAAGCGAGTCGCTCCTGAAGGAGATTCGCTGAGGCGAGATCGTGCCCGAACGGCTTTTCGACGATGATGCGCGATCTGCACCCGCAGGGAGTCCTCCGATCCAGCAGCGGCTCCAAGACGGGAAGAAACGGCTCCACGTGATCGGGGGGGACGGCAAGGTAGAAGAGACGGGCCCGGTTGCCGGCCGAAGCCTCGATGCCGGCGAGCGACGAGGCGAATGCCTCGGCCGCGCCGCGGGCGGCAGGGTCGAGCCTGATCGTGCGAATCAGCGGCCGGAGCGCCTCGAGACCGAGCCGGGTCTGCTCCGAAGACGCGAAGCGGTCCGCTCGTAAATCTATAATACTAGATATATATTCGGCGACGCTGACGTCGTTTCTTCCCGTGACGATCAGTTCGAGGTCCTGGGGTAGCGCGTTCGAGGCCTTCAGATGGGCAAGGGCGGGAAGGAGTTTCCTGCGCGCGAGGTCGCCCGTGCCGCCGAAGATGACGAGCGTCGCGGCGCACGCCGCCCGCTCCTCCGCGACCGGCGTGGCGACGCTCACGTTTCCCCGCGGCGGGTCATGGCGTGCCCGCCGAACTGATTGCGCAGGGCGGCGAGAAATTTGTTCGCGAAACTGTCGGGCCGTCGCGAGGAAAACCGGGCGAACAGGGCCGCGGCAAAGACCGGCGCGGGCACGCTCTCGGCGATCGCCGATTCCAGCGCCCACCGGCACTCGCCGGAATCCTCGACGCGGCCGGCGATCGAGTCCAGGACGGCGGGGTCGTCGAACACCTTTTCCGACAGCTCGAGGAGCCAGGATCGCACGACGCTTCCCCGGTTCCAGAGGCGGGAAACGGCGCCGAGATCCAGCGATTCGCCGCAGTGCTGCCGCAGCAGTTCGAATCCCTCTGCGTAGGCCTGCATCATGCCGTACTCGACGGCGTTGTGGATCATCTTGACGTAATGGCCGAGCCCGCACCTGCCGACGTGCATCCAGCCGTCAGGGGGGGCCAGCGTCGTGAAGAGCGGGGCGAGATGCGCCACGGGGTCCGAGTCCCCGCCGACCATGAGGCAGTAGCCGTTCTCGAGGCCCCAGACACCGCCGCTGGTTCCGCAGTCGACGAGCCGCAGGCCGAGTCCGGAAAGCCGCTCCGCGCGGCGCACCGTGTCGCGATGGTCGGAATTACCGCCGTCGACGATGATGTCGCCGGCCGACAGTTTGCGGGACAGGGCGTCGATCGTCTCTTCGGTTGCGGCTCCGGATGGAACCATCACCCAGACGATTCTGGGAGCCGGCAACGCATCGACGAACCCGTCGAGGTCGTTCACCCAGCGAGCGCCGGCCGACTCGGCTTCGGCTTTTTTCGCCGTCGTGCGGGCCGTCGCGAGAATTTCGTGGCCGCCCGCAGCGAGCCGCCGGACCATGTTGAGCCCCATCCTGCCGAGACCGATGAACCCGAGTTTCATCACGGTTGCGCCTTCGCCAGGATCAGTCGATTGGCCGAGGAACGTGAATCCGATGGGCCGGCCTGCGGAACGGCATGAGCTCGACCTGGCGGTCGATGCGTCCCTCGATGCGTGCGTCGATCGATTTGAGTTTCTTCACATACTGCATCAATGCATCCGCGCACAGAACCGGGGTGGTCTCGGAGGAAACGCACTCGGTGAACTGCGGAAGACCGTTGCCGCCGTTGGCGAGGAAATCGTTGGTGACGACTGTGTAGATCGCTTCGGGGTCCAGGGGCCTGCCGAGATAGGTCAGTTCGACGCCTGAGGGGGTGTATTTCACGTTGAGCCCGCGGGAAACCTGCAGGAATCCGCCGTAGCCCGCCGTGGTCGTCATCTCTTTGCGAACCTGCTCAAACAGCCGCTGGATCGTGCTTCCGTACATCCGCAGGCTCGTCAGATAATTATCGAACGGCAGCACGTTCAGACAGTCGGCGATGCGGACCGCGCCGGCCGCGATGGACGTCCGGATGCCGCCGCCGTTGATGAGACCGATCTGGCCGGGAACCGCATTCAACAGCGAATCCGCGATTACGTTCCCGAGGTTTGTCTCCTGCGAGCGGACGAGCGGGCGATCGCCGTCGAGCCGCGTCACCGTTTCGGCGAGTTGCTCGGAGGTCTTCTCTTCGACCTGCTTCCAGAGCTGGTTGACGGTCGTTTTGATGGAGGGATCCTCGGGCAGGTCGGACGTCAGCGGAACGAGCCCGGCGGCCGTCACGATGCACCGCGCGCCGGTTCCGTCGGGTTCGAACCGGAGATCGAGCCGCGAAACGTGCGTTCCGAACTCGCCTGGCTGGCTGATGAACCGGTGCCCGGCGCTGTTGCCCTCGACGAGCGGCGGATCGGCGAACACGTGAGAATGGCCGCCGAGAAAGCCGGTAATCTCGGGAAACTGGGCGGCAAGCTCGAGATCGCGATTCCATCCTGAGTGGGTGAGGGCGAAGATCGCGTCGCACCCCTGCGCTTGGAGCTTCTTCACTTCCCGGCGAAGCGCCGTGACCGCATCCTCGACCACAATGCCCTTCAGGTTGGCTTTGGGAACGTCGTTTTCAAGATGTTCGTCGGTGATGCCGATCAGGCCGAGCCTGAACGCCTGCCCGCCGACGGGAATGGTGACGACGGTCGACGGCTTGACGAGGCCGGGAAGCGATTTGTTGGCGGTGAACCGCAGATTCGCCGAGAGAATCGGGAACGATACGTCGCGGAACGCTTCGAACAGCGCATCCTGGCCCGCATCGAACTCGTGGTTGCCGATCGTCATTGCGGCGTAGCCCATCCCGGACATGAACGTCGCGTCAGGAATGCCCCGGAAGAACCGGAAAAACAGGGTGCCCTGGAAGACGTCGCCGGAGGAGAGCATGACGACCTTCTTTCCCGACGCCGAAAGGCGGTCGCGGTAGGCTTTCATCCGGGCGTAGCCGCCCATGGCCGTCCCGGAGGCGCAGTCGGACGGCATCAGGTGGGCGTGGGTGTCGGAGGTGTGAAGAACGGTGATCTCGACGGGAGCGGTGAGACCCGCGCCCGCGGCCGGCCCGGAGATGAGGGCGAGAACGGAAAGAAGAGCGGCGAAAGCCGGTCCGACGATCGAACGGAGAGATGACATTCCTGACCTCGCTTTCCGACGCCGGGCGGGCGCCGGAGAAATTGTGTATCTATATGGCCTCAATTGTACCGTCATTCGTCCGGAAGGGCAAGCGGGGAATGCGTCAGTCGGACGCGGCGACATCCTCGAACGAAGCCGCTTCGTCTGCCTGCCGGGCAGCCGCGTCGCGGGCCGCGTCGTTCGCCCCAATCTTTTCGTGAGCGCCTTCCGGCGTGCTCATAAAAACGCCCGCCGCCTTCGCCAGTCCGCTCAATCCGGGGACCAGCTGCGGCACGAGGATGACCGCCGCCTCTCCGGCGGTCGCGGGCTTTTTCTCGGCGAGCTTCGCAAGGGCGGGCAGCGCCGGATGGATCAACGGGCCGTACGTGACGAGCAGGCTTACCGCCTGTTCCCGCCACCGGCCCTTCGAGCCGAGAAGCTGTCTGACGGCCGGCGTCCAGCGGTCACTCTGGGAGGCGATATCGAGATACGCGCGGGCGACGGCCTCGCGGACGCGCTCGCTCGGGTCGCCCAGGCTCTTCGCGAGCTGGGGAAGAGCGTCGGCCGCCTTGTCGCCGAGGGTCCCGAGGATACGCGCCGCACGAACGCGCAGAGCGCCGAGTTTCCGGTCGGACACGACCGCCGCCAGATCCGCTCTCGCATCGCGCGCCCCGTTGCCGAGCCGTTCGCTGAGATCGAGGCCGGCGCGCACCAGGCGGAGGTTCTGGCGCCGCATCATCTCGCGGATCGCCGGAACGGCCCCGGCGCCGAGCCGGGAAAGACGATCGAACGTTCCGCGGGCCTTTTCCGGCTCGAGCAGGCTTTCGACATCCTCGACGAGGGCGACGGCGTCAGGGTTCAGCTGGTCCGTTCCCGTTGCCGCGACGCTCTCGGCGACCGCCACCGCATTGGGATCGGGGCCGCGACGTTCCGCCTGCAGCGAAGGCGCGCAGAGGAAGAGCAGCGCGATACACCCGATGGCTGCGGAAAGCCGGCGTCTCGAAGAAAAACTCATGGCCTCAGTATACCACGCCGCCGGTCCGTCGTGCCTGCCCGAACCCATGACGGATTGCCCTTGTGGAGAGGGGTTTTGGGAAAAATGCTGTCAGGGTATGGAAACTCGGCCGGCTTTGTGGTATCTTCCCCTACCGACCGAGAACCACCCATAACATTCAGGAGGAAACTATGAAGAACGTTGAACTGACCGTCGAGGGACACATCCTCACCATCAAAGTCGATCTGAACAAGGAATTCGGCAAGTCTTCGTCCGGGAAATCCCTGATCATCGCCACCACCGAAGGCAACTACGCCCTTCCCGGCCGCGATGAAAAAGTCGGCCTCAACGTCTACAGGAAAACCTCCAACTGAGTTTTCCCCGGCTCTCGAAAGCCAAAACGTTCATCGCTGAAAAACGCGTTTTCCGGTTCCCGCGTCGGGAGAATCGCCGGAAAACGCGTTTTCTTGTACATGCCCCGGGAGCGCGCTGATGAAAATGGTCCGACTGGTTCGGTTTCTTGCGATCGTATCGTTTTTTTTGCTCCTCGATCGGCCCGCATTCTCCCTCGGCGGTGCGACCGATTCGGCTTGTATCAAGGGCGAAGCCGCGCAGGCGAAGGGGTCGGGGCCTCTGCCGTATAATTTCCGTGCGATCGACGGACGATTGTTTGCTGGGGGGACGTTGTTCAACCCGGAAACCTGGGCGAACGACGAAACGCTCGTCAGGCGCTACGTGCGCGACCTTCGCGGCCGCGGGGTGAAGACGATCATCACGCTCCATGTCCCTGCCGGCAACGACCGGTTCAACAACGCCCTGAAGCGGATCTGCCGCGAGGAAGGCCTTCGATGGCTGCCGTGTCGCATGACCGCCGAACAGGTTCCCGCCGAACGGCAGACGGCCGAGCTCCTCGAGGCCATCGACGCGGGGGCATATGTGCATTGCCAATGGGGATGCGACAGAACCGGCGCCGTCATCGCGAAATATCTCCGCTCCCGCCGCGGATGGAGCGGGGCGGATGCCTGGAAGGCCGTCGTCGGCGGCGGATCTCATGCGGGCCCGATCGGCGGGTTCAAGAAAAAGCCGTCGTATGCCCTGCTGGTGACGTGGTTCTGGCCCGAAGTGGCCGTCGAATCACGGGACGTATGCTATATATACGGAATAAAATATATTGGCGGGAAGCGGTGAGCCGAGACCGGTGACGGACGCCGTCACGCGCTTTCTCCGGAACCTCTGTCCGCCGATTTCCCGGAAGGGGGGGGCGGTCGCCGGAACTTCGCCGCGAACGTCCTCAGAGGATCCAGCAGGGAAGACAGCCGCCATCCCCCGCTTTGCGACGTGACCGCCTCGGCTGTCGGCGCTCCTGCCTGCCGTTTCCGGCGCTTGTCGATGATTGCCGCAACGATCGCGAGCGGGAGCAGGAAGAGATACCAGACGTTTTTCACGTATAACCGCCAATACAGAGCGGCAGCCCCGGAGCGCGGCTTCTTCGCATTTTTCGCCAGGGCCAGGTGCTGGAGCGCCTTGCCGAGATCCGGTTTTTTCAGGCTGCTCCAATACAGGCCCATGGCGTAATTCGCATCGGCGTCGCCGGCGTCGCGTTCCAGGACGATGCCTGCCGCAGAGCGCATCAGCCGGTAATCGGGCTGGGGATCGCTCAGATACTGTTCGAGTCGCAGGGCGGCGACCTCAGGCATGTCCCCGACGAGATCCTGGTTCTCGTCGAGCAGAGCGAGCATTTTCTTGTATGAGCCCACTTCGTGATACTCCCGCGCTTTCTGGAGAATGGCGTCGGCCGACGCTGTCTGGGCCGGTTGGCCGGTCTCGGCCGGAGGTTCCGATGCTGCCGCGCTGACGATTTCAAGCTCGTCCGGGGGGGCGGGTTCGGAGAAGGTGCCGACAGGTTGGGAGGCTGCGTGGATTGCCGTCGTTTCGGGCGTAGCGGCCGAAGATGCGGGAGCCGGGGCGGCGGTTGAAGCGACGACGACCGGGGCGGGGGAGGCGACCGGCGCCACGACCGGAGAAGAAACCACCGGCGAAGGCGCGGTCACCCTCGGGATGGAAGCTGGAACGGGAGCGGAAACGATCGCCGGGCTTGCCGTCGCCGGACCTGCTTTCACGCCGTCTGCGGCGGATTTCTGGGGGATCGAAGAGGTTGCGGATGCCGCCGGGCTCCCCGATGGGGCTTTCGGTTCCGTCCGTACGGACGCACCAGAGGAGATTTGTTGCGGGGTGACGGATATCTTCGACGTTGAAGATGCGCCCCTGGGCGGGGAAACGGCCGAAACGGATGCGGCGGTCGAGGCCGTCCCGCCGGCCTGGCCTGTCTTTGAACCGGCTTTGTGCCGTTCGGCCGATGACGCAACGTGCCTGAGCGGCTGCTCCGGAAGGGGGGAGACGGATGCCGCGGCGTCTGGGCGCGCCGGTTCGGGTGCCGCTGGAGAAACGGGCGGCTTCGTTCCGTCGACGTCGAAGCCGGTGACCGGCGCCTGGACGGGATAGCGGACGTCGGGAGGTTGGACCAGGTCGAAGATGCTCGCCGCACTTCGATCGGCGGGTGCGGTGGCGGCCGGCGCCGCGCAGGAATGGAGGCCAAAGAACAAAAGAGTGCAGAAAACCCCCGCCCTGGCAGAAATGCGGGCGATGCGAGGGGGCATCAGCGTCCGGATGCCGCTTTCTCGCGGGCGGCGACGGCGAGCGCGTCGCACCGCTCGTTTTCCGCGTGGCCGGCATGGCCGCGTATCCAGTGCCAGGTCAGACGGTGCTTCTTCGACAGCTCGATGAGGCGTTCCCAGAGCTCGCGGTTCTTGACGGGCTCTTTCGAGCTCGTGCGCCAGCCGTTCCGTTGCCATTTTTCCAGCCAGCCGTCTCCGAACGCTTTCGCCAGATACTGGCTGTCCGTCGTGACGCGGACGCGGCACGGCTCTTTCAGCGCCTCGAGGCCGGCGATGCACGCCATCAGCTCCATGCGGTTGTTCGTCGTGTGGGGCTCGCTTCCGGACAGTTCCCGTTCGGCCGCCTCGAACCGGAGAATGGCCCCCCAGCCGCCGGGCCCGGGATTTCCGCTGCATGCGCCGTCGCAGAACAACTCGACCGTCTTCAACTCCTGATCAGGATTCATTCGGACCCCCGCGCGTATCGACCGTGCCGACGATGTATCCGGCGGAAACGTCCGGGGCGGGAGCCGCCGTCAGAACGATATCCGGTAATACAATATCGACGCGTGTGCCTTGATTGACCTTGCTCGAAATCGTGATCTGTCCGTTCATGACCGTCACGAGCTGTTTCACGATGGGGAGGCCGATGCCAGCCCCGCCGTATTTCCGGGTGATGCCGGAGCTGACCTGGTAGAACGGTTCGAAGACGTTGCCGATGTTTTCCGCGGGGATGCCGATCCCGGTGTCAGTGATGGAAATGCGCAGGGCCCGGTCGTCGGCGGTGATGCTCAGCGTGACGGTCCCCTCGCGGGTGAACTTGAAGGCGTTGAGGAGGATGTTCACGACGATCTGCCTCAGATGCTGCTGGTCCGCGTAAAGGCTGACCGGGGCATCCGGGGCCTCGAGTGCGAACCGGAGCTTCTTTTCCCGCGCCTGAGCCTCGGCGAGCGGCATGAGGAAGTCGAGCAGTTCCTGCAGCATGAAGTGCTTGAGATCGGGCGACGAGATGCCGTTCTCCAGTTTCGAGAACTGGAGAATGCCGTCGATCAGGTTCTGAAGGTGAGCGGCGCTTTTCTGGATCCGGGTGCCGAGTTCTCGCACTTCGGGGCCCGTGAACCTGCTCATGGGACCGGTCGAATCGCCGAGCATCTGCCCGTAGGCCAGGATGGCGGAAAGCGGCGTGCGAAGCTCGTGCGTGATGAGGGAGAGAAAATGCGATTTCGAGATGACGGCCGTCTCGGCGGACTCTTTCGCGATTTTCAGCGCCTCCTCGGCCTGCGTGCTTCGCTGGATTTCCCGCTCGAGTTCGAGGATGTGCGCCTTGCGAAGCTGGCTTTCCGTTTCGAGCCGTACGAACGCCTCGTGGGCGTCGCGGATCTTCTTCGCCATGGTTTCGTACACCCGAAGCCCGAGAACCGGACCGAAGATGTCCACGAGAGGCTTTTCGACCGCCAGCGGCTCGATCTCGGGGGAGAAGACCGAGACGACCGTCATCCCCATCCGCTGAACGCCGAGACCGACGATGAAATACCCCAGGGCCAGGATCACGTGAACCGGATGCGACGCGACGGCGAGAGGGGAATGGCCGGCGAAGAGGGGGCCGTAGACCGCGCAGCCGACGCTCAGCAGAAGCGTTCCGAAACAGATCTGGCGCGCCGCGGTCCTGAGAGTGCCCTGGGCGTCCCGCCAGATTTTCAGGGTGATGGCCGTCATATACCCGATGACGAAGGAATACAGCAGCCCGAAGACGACTTCCTTCTTGAGCGGGATATCGGGGTCGATCGATATAATATCTGGTGAAATATATATCGCGATCGCGGAATACAGGATGATGATGCCGATGAACGTCATCGCAGAACCGATCCCCGGCGAGACCCGGCATACCCGCGCCAGTTGCAACACGCCGGCGACGCCGAAAACGAGCGCCGAAACGAAGAACAGGTTGGGAACGATCGACGTCTTGATCATCCCCAGGCCCGTGAGCCAGATGATCAGGTCCGATCCGTTCGCGCAGGCGGCGCAGACGAGGGCGATCGTGACGTTCGTCAGGGAATCGCGCAGCATGCTCCGGGGCGGGATCTGGGACAGGCCCTGCCACGCGACGTAGACGGCCGCGATGTTGAAACCGGTGAAAACGCTGAAGATGATGCGGGCGTGCTCGGTCGTGCCGCTCGCGAACCCGAGCAGACGGCAGGCGAAAAAGCCGAGACCGAACGTCGCGAGCAGGACGATGCCTTGCATGGCCTCATAACCGAAGGAGGGGAGAGGATACGATTCCGGATTGCACGTCGCGGAGCTTTCACCGGACCGTGCGGCATCCGACAGCAGGTGCCATTCGCCGTCCCCGTCGGGCATCGTATCCTTGCGCTCTCTCACATCGCGTCCTCCGGACCATTATGCAGGAGAATCAGTCGAATGTCCATATATCATTAAGAATATCATACGTCTCCTCCCCGCCGACGAGGAAGACCCGGCCGCCCGATCGGGCGATGCCAGCCTGCTGGCGCGGCGAGAATCTGCCGGCGTCCAGCGCATCGTGCGACAGAAGCCTGTTCCAGGAAATCCCGTCGCCGCTCGTCCAGACGTCGTTCAGGCAATCGTCGAAGCCGGAAGGGGAGACCCCGAAGCCGCCGATCAGCCAGGCCTTGCCGTCGATGACCGCGTGGGCCGCGCCCTGACGCGCCGAGAACGGGGCCGAGACGGTCGACAGCGTCCAGAGCGAACCGTTCGTCGAATGCCAGATATCACCCAGCGGCCCGGCCGCGCCGGCCGCATCGGTGCCGTATCCCCCCCAGACGAACATCCTGCCGCCGATCACGCCCGCCGCGGCGAGCCTGCGCGGGAAATACGCCGACGTGACGGACGTCTCGCTCCACGACACGCCGTTGCTCGACGTCCAGACGTCGTTCAGCAGGGTTTCCAGACCGTCCGCGTCGTAGGTCTGGCCGGCGATCATCCAGAGCTTGTTGTCGAAAACGAACATGTTATGATCGCCCCGCGCCCAGTACTCCGCGGAAGCCGATTCGAGCCGCCAGGTGACGCCGTCGGCGCTGGACCACACGTCGTCGGCCACGTCGATCCCGGTGCCGGTGTCGATGTAGCCGCCCGTCATCCAGATCCGCCCGTTGAACACGGCGCAGGCGTGGTTCGTCCTGCCGCTGAACTGGCCGGACCCGGGCGATTCGGTGTGTGCGAGCACGGGAGTCCACGTCTCGCCATCGCTCGAACTCCAGACGTCGTTGAAGAACGTCGCACCGTCCGTTCCGCCGATGACCCACAGGCGATCAAGAAACGAGATCGTCGCGTGCCCCCGTCTCGGGGCAAACCTGTCCGTCGCGGTGAAATCGCTCGGGAGAATCTCTCTCCAGACCGTGCCCGCGAGCGTCACCGTGTCGAACCGCCAGGAAACCGGCGCGACCAGCGTGTTGCCGTTGCCGTCGCGGGCCGAGGTCGAAACCGTCACGACGCACGCGGCCGAGGCCGGAAGCGAAGCGGACGGAGTGAAGGTCATCGTCGTACCGGACCAGGAAAACGTTCCTGCGACGGCGGCGCCTCCGGCGGTCATGCCGAACGCCGATGCGACGGACGCCTGGTCCATCGTCTTCGAGAACGTCATTCGGACGACGGTGCCGGTCGCCACGCTGGTTGCCCCCGGTGCAGGATACTCGCTGCCCGCGACAAGCTGCGGCCGGCTCTCGACGATGAAGTAGCTCGAGAACGTCCCGGCGAGCTGCTGCCCCGCGGCCGATTTCGCCGTCGTCGCGAGTTGCACGGAATACGCGGTTCCGAATGCCAGCCCGTTCGGCCAGGTCAGGCCGACGACGGTGTCGCCCGAACTCCACGTGACGACGGGCGTTTCGGCGGGTGCGGGGGCGACCGACAGGGCGGCGACCGTCGAGGCCCGATCCATCGCCGCGTCGAAGGTCAGCGTCAGGCTCGTCGTGCGGCGCACATCGGTTGCGCCGACGGCCGGCGATATCGCCAGCAGTTTCGGGCCGACCGCGGCCGCGGTTGTGAACTCGAGAACCAGGTCGCCCGCGATGGCGGTTCCCACGATGTTCCGGGCCCCGTTTCCGACCGTGACGGTGTGCAGAATTCCTCCGCCGAATCCGCCCGTGTAGGAAATCGTGAGACGCCGCTGATCCGCGCTCCAGATGCTGCTCTTCTGCCCGAGTCCTTCGGGAGCGACGGCGACGGAAACCGTCGAGGTCGCCATCGGCGCCGAAAAGTCGAGGACGACGCTTTGGTTGGCCGGCACGTTCGCCGCGCCGTCGGCGGGAACGGTCGACGAGATCACGGGAGCCGTGTCTGGTGCGGTCGTGAACGTCGCGATCCAGTCGGCGGCCATGCGGACGCCGTTCAGCCGGGTCGCGCTGCTGGCCACCCGCACCGTGTATTCGAGGCCCATCCCCAGAGGGGAGGAAGGAACGAAGACGAACCGGTCCGATTCCCAGCGGGAGCTGCCGGCGACGGCGCTGCCGCCCGTCTTCAGGCTGAAGGCCGATGCGACGCTTGCCTGGTTCATCGCCGTCGAGAACGCCAGGCTGACGACGGTCGAAGACGCGACGAACGTGGCGTTCGCCCGGGGCGTTTCCTGCCCGTCGAGAACGGTCGGCGGCGTCGTATCGGTGAACGAGGCGTCGAGGGTCCGGAAAACGCTCGATACCGGCTGGACGAGCGAAATGCCCGATGCGTCGCGGGCTCCCGTGCCGATGCCGAGCGTGTAGGTCGTGAGACTGCTCAGGGGCTGCGACCAGGAGAACTCGAACCGCCGCCCGCCGTCGGAAACGCGTGTTCTGCGGGTGCCGGCGGCGGCGGGGCTCAGCGAGACGGCGCCGAGCACGCTTGCTGCGTCCATCGCTTCGCTGAACAGGATCGTCAGGGAAGCGGTCGTCGAAACGCCGGTCGCTCCGTTCCCCGGGGTGATCGAGACGACGGCCGGAGCCTCGTCGTCGATGGTCGTGAACGCGACGGATGCTGTCGCGACGAGGCCGATCCCCGTCGAACTTTTCGCGGCCGTGCCGACGGTGACCGTGACGGTGGTGGCGTTTGCCCAGGCCGGAGACGGGGTGAGCGTGGCGACGGTGGCGTCGGCGCTCCACGAGATCGAGACGCCGCCGGAGGGGGCCGGAACGAGGGTCAGGGCGTCCGCAAGGCCGGTCGTGAGCATCGGCTGAGTGAACGCGAGCGTGAGCGGCTGCCCGCGGGAAACGGTGGTCGCTCCGGAAACCGGCGTCGAGCCGGCAAGCGCCGGGGCCAGAACGGAGCCGGTTTTGAACGTGAGGATGAACGGCGCGGAAAGCCCGTTCCCGGACTGGTCGGCGGCGCCCGTGTCCATGGTCAGAAGCATCTGGCTCTCGGCCGGCCACAGCAGGGTCGGCGTGATCGTCAGCCGGGTGCCGGTCGTATCCCATCGGTAGACGAGCCCGTCCGTCGCGGGCGAGACGCGGATGGCGGCTTCGGTCTCCGCCGTGTTCATCGGTTCGGAAAACGTCAGCAGGATCGGGGCGTTGCGCTCATTCCCCGAACTGCCGTCGGTCGGAACGGCGCCGGCCACGACCGGGGGGGGTGGCGTCGCGGGTGAAGAACCGGAACCTCGTCGTTCCCGAGAGGGGGAGGTTCGAGCTGTCGCGCGCCGCCGATGAGAAGCTGGCGATCACTTCCCGGCCTTCGTGGAACGGGGACGTCCAGGCGATCGTCAGTTCGGTGTCGCCCGAGGCCCAGCTGAAGGTCGGTGTGCCCGCGGGGGCGGGGGCGACGGAGAATGCGCCCGCGGTCAGCGTGCGGTTCATCGCCCTGCTGAACCCGAATTTCAGCGTGGTTGGCGGAACGGAGAGGATGCTTTCGGGCTCGGGTTCGAGCATGGAGACGGTCGGCCCGGATGCGGCGGAGGTGCGGAAGGTGAATCTGACAGGCTTGCCGAGGGTCAGACCGTCGGTGTCGGCCGCCGAGGCCCCGATTTCGATCGTGTAGTCGGTCTCGGCCTGCCACAGGGTCGCCGGAAGGATCCCGACGACGGTGCGGTCGGCCGACCAGTCGAAACTGAACTGGCTGACGGCCGGCTGGACCGCTGCGACGGCCGCCTCGACCGAGGCGCGGATCATCGGTTTCGAGAACCGGAGGAAGATGCGCGAGTTGATCGCGACCTGGAGGGAGCCGCTCGCCGGGGCGACGGCCGCCAGGACCGGCGCCGGCTGACCGGAGGGATCGCGGGTGGTGAACGACCAGGCATACTCCCTCCCCAGCCCGGCGCCGGCCAGGCTCGTCGCCGACGAGGCGACGCACACCGTCACGACCGTGTCGCCGGCCCAGGGGGCGGGGAACGTCAGGAACAGGTGCCGGTTGTCGGTCCAGGTCGCTTCCGCCGCGCCGGGCGCGGGCGAGATCGTCGTCGCCCCGACCACGCTGTCGCGGTCCATCTCGAGATCGAACGCCAGTTCGACGGGCGTGAAGCCGGGAACGTCCGAGGCGCCGTCGGCCGGGGAAAACGCGACCAGCCGGGGTGTTCCGCCGGTCGGGGCGGCTTCGGCCTCGATCAGCGACACCGGGAACTCCCGTGCGAAGGAGAGTCCGTCGGAACGCTTGATGACCCAGCGCAGGAGGAGCCGGTCGGCCAGGTCCGCGGGGCTCAGGCCGGCGATGGCAAAGCGAAGCGTATAGATCAGAGAGCCGCCCTGAGAAGAGCGTGATATATATGGAGAATTATTCATGGAAAGGACGGCGCGGCCGAGCCCGTCCGGTGGGAACGCCCGCGACTCGGAGGAATCCGCGATCGTCCCCGGCGGAAGAGCGCCGTTGACGCCGACGATGGTCAGTTCGTTCGAGACGATGCTGCCGGGGTCGATATCCCGCACCGTGTGCGTCAGCGTGAGATTGCCCGCGAAAGCTCGGCCCTGGCTCGCGACGGCCGCCGCCGGCTCCATCGAGATCGCGAGCGTCGGGAACGTGCGGCTCGTGTCGGTGGGCCGCACCACCATCCAGCGCGAAAACACCGTCGTCTCGACGACAGCGAGGCCGTGGTCGATGTCGACGGCGGAACGAGCAGCGACCAGCCGGTCGTTTCGCGTTCGCAGGCGACGAGAATCGCGTCGGGATGCGCGCGCGCCTGGGCGTCCGGCTGGAACGGCAGTTCGAGCCGCGCGGGGCGGGACAGGACCGTCGTGGCGGGGGAAATCGTCACGTCGTAGGCGCTGGAGAGTTTCACGAAGCCGTCCGGGGGAAGAACTCGGCTTCCCGTCGTCTGTGTCGTCCCGAACAGGATCGGCGGTTCATACACCATCGAGACGTTCAGGGTCGTCCCGTCGGCCGCCGCTCCCGCGGGAATCACCAGACGGAAATTGTCCGACCGGATGTCGAGGGCGCCCCCGCCGGCGATCGTATACCGGCCGATCTGGCCGGGAATGCCGCCGTTCCGGTTCTCGGACCAGTAGGGCTGGATGATCCTGCAGCCGATCGTTCCGGAAACGAAAACGAGCGCGAGGAGAGCGAAGGCGATGCAGAACCTGGCCGGCCGCGACCGGTTCCCGAACGTCTGGCGTGTCATCGTGATATATAATCCTTATGATAATAGTATGTGATATTATTGCTTCCCGGCGGTGACCTTCATCACCTCGGCGGCGATCGCGCCGTTCGGAAGGGTGCGGTAGGGGAGCATCTCGACGACGATCTGCTCGCCGTCCAGGAGCATCGGGAGCGAGGCCGGAGCGACGCATCGATATTGTCTCGTTTCGCTCTCGAACAAAAACGTCTTTTTGTCGATCGTCTTCAGGACCCGGCCGGTCAGCTTGCAGGGCCTGCCCATGCGGAACTCGGTGGGGATGCCGGTCAGCCTGTCGACTTTCTCCTCCGCCCTACGCTCGTCCTGGCCGCGGCCGGTCTTTGAAGATGCCTTCCGGGACGTTTCCGGCACCCTCGGCTCCGTCGAGCGAGGCAGAAGGATCGGAAGGAGGGCCAGGAGGATCACCGCGAGCGCCGCGACGAGAGGAACCGGCACGCGCCGCACGAGTCCGGCCAGCCCTTCCCGTTCTGCGTTCTTCGCGTCCGGCGGCTTCTGCTGGGCGCGGAGTTCGGCCTGACGGTTCCGGATAGCCTGGCGGACTTCGCTCACGGCGTAGGGCTTCGGAATCTCGCGCTGCATCGGCTGGTCGACCGCCGTCTGCGGTTTTTCCGGAGGCGCCGCCTCGGGCGAAGCCTCTTCCCGTTTCGGGGCGGGCGCGGCCGGTTGCTGCATGTCGATGCCGAGACGCAGGAGGGTGTCGAACATGTCCATGCGCGCCTGGGCGATCAGCATCGTCACGCCGGGGTTCGAGCTCGCCTGGATCTTGTCGAGGCGCTCGAGAAGCTCTTTGGAGGGGTTCGTCAGCAGAACGACGATCAGCCGCCGCGCGATCGCGGGGTGGTCTTCCGCCTCGAGCGCCCGGAGCAGGATGTTCCGGATCTTCTCGAACGGCACCAGGATCAGGCAGCTCACGGCCTGGGCGCGAAGGGTCTTGTCGGTCGAGCGGAGCATCTTCTCGATGCTTTCGACGGCTTTGCGTTCATCCCACTTGAGGGCAAAACGGACGGCCTTGCCGCGGATCTTCGGGTCGGGCAGAGCCAGCAGGTCGGACAGTCTCGGAACCAGGCGGTCTGGCGAGCGGGCCTCGAGCAGAATGAACGCCGCGAGTTGAACTGCCGGTTCGTCCTGCTGGAGGGCGGATTCCGCGAGTGGAAGATCCTCGGCGTCCCGGCTCAGCTTCATCAGACACCGGAAGGCGAGGGCCCGGGTGGCGGGCGAGCCGAATCTGGCCTCGTCGCGGACCCACGGGGCGTGTTTTTCCCAGGTTGTCGCATCGAGCCGCCCCAGAAGGTCCAGTTTTTCCGGTTCGGGCAGTTTCGACGGGGCGGTCTCGGGCTTGACAGGCTGAAGGGAGGCCGCATGGGGGAGAAAATCGGCAAGCCGGCGGTAGACGTCCTCGGTTGCGGGATTCAGGGCGAGTTTCTCGACGAACGCGGCCACGTCGGGCGTCTGGATGTTCTTCGCCAGCCAGTCCTCGATGGCCTCCCGGCGTGTGGGGGAGGCGACCGCGATCTGGATCTCGAGGTCGGCGAGGAACTTCCTGAGGCGTTCGCGCCTCCACAGTTTCAGAATTGCCTCATGCGGTGCGTCGGGGCCGGCAATCAGCCCCGCCGCCGACGCTGAAACGCTGATTTCCTTGAAAATCGCGCTGAGCCGCGCCGCCTGCGGTTTCGGCACGGTGTCGATGAGGTCGAGAATCCGGAGGGCCGTATCGATCTCAGGATTGCTGGCGAGCAGGGTCTCGCATCCATGCAGGACTTCGGGATCCTGCTCGTCTCCGAGAATGGAGAGCACATACTCGCGAATCCGCGGAAAGGGAAAGGCGAACGCCGCCGAGAGGCCTGCGATCCGCTCTTCGCTCTTTCGCGAGGCGAGAAGCTCCGATAGATGCGCCTCGGCTTCCTGCTCGTCGACCTTGCGGAGGGCGGCGATCGCCCGAATGCGGACGATCGGGTGATTCGACGCGAGAAGCATCGGAAAATGCGCCATCAGTGCGTGCGGCGCCAGGGCTTCGATCGCCTCGATCACCGGGATGATCAGTCCGCTCTGGCCGTCTCCGAGCCAGTGGGCCAGAAACGAGACGTCGCCTTCGCTCCCGTATCTCCCGAGAAACGCGGCGGCCGGCGGCTGCAGTTCCTCGGGAATCGAGGCGGGATCGGAACGAATGCGCGACAACAGCGGTTCGATCTCGTCGCGCCGGGGCGACAGGAGACTCGTTCGCGTGATCGCCGGGCAACTCCCGGTGGGCGGTGCCTCGGGCCCTTCCGCACGGGCGTCTCCCCGTCTCGACCGGATGCGGCTTATGGCCTGCGCGGCAAAAAACGACAGTTCGCGATCGCTTCCGTCGGCGAGCTCCTGGAGAGCTTTCAGCGCCTCGCCCGATGCGGCGGTCTTCGCGAGCTGGACGACGGCGTTGACGCGGAGCGTGCGTTTCTCCGAGCGAAGCTGTTCGAGAAGCTGCCGCTCCGGCGATGTGTCAGCCATGACCGAGAGCCGAACGGGCCTCCTGTTCGGTGCCGAAGGTCGAAACCATCTCCATCAGACCGACGAGACTGAAGGCCTCCCGGAGCAGAGGGGAAAGCCGGCAGAAGACGAGCTTCAGCTGGAACTCCTCCGCAAACCGGTCGCAGTGGTCGAGCAGACATGCGATGCCCTGGCTGTTCGCGAGGGTGCATTCGCCGAAATCGAACAAAACGGTCGTGATGCCGGCGAGATCGATTGCCCCGATGACGTCGTTCATGACCGTGCCGCCCTGGTCGTTCAGATACCCGACCGGGGTGATGATGAGCCAGGCCCCATCTTTCCGGGTCCGGCAGGCGAAGTTGGTGGTCATATCTCTCTCACCTCGGCTTTCATTCTATACAATCCTCAATCTCCCGATCAAGTGATTCCGGTTTTTGCGGGTTCGCAGTCACGGAATCTTGTCGCATCCTCGCGCCGATATGGTATGCTTGTACAGAGGGAGAAATCCGAGGGAAACCATGCAATGATCTTCGTTCGCCTTCGACTGCTTGCCGTTTTCTGCCTCGTGCTTTCTTGTCCTTCCGCTCTTCACGCGCAAGGATCGATGCCTTTCGTCCCTCAGGAACCGCTTTCCGCTCCCCTTCCAAGCCATGAGTCCGACCTGGAGAATTCCCCCAGGAAGCCTGAAGACCCGTCGGCGTTTCCGCAGGGATGCTGGGGCCCCTGCAAAGAAAGCACCTATCTCGCCCTCAAGGCTACGAATCCGTCCATCACCCGTTTCAAGGTATCGGAAATGTTCGATCTCGGCCAGTCAGCATCAACCCCGACTCAGGTTCCCTACCGCCCCGACCTCGACCTCTCGAACCCGCGGTGGTCCATTTCCGCCACGACGTTGAAAGATCTCCTCGGTATGTATGCGAAGCCGAGGCTCATCGACGCCCGCCTCCCGGCGGAAGACACCGGCGTGAGCATTCCCGAGGCGTTCCCTCTCCAGTTGCCCCTGGCCACCGAGACCCTCCAGGCGGTTCTGCCCGACAAAAACGGCATGGTGGTCGTTTTCGGAAACGACGAGACGACCATGACGGTCGCCGAAGTTGCGGCTGAGCTCCGGCGTCTCGGATACGCCAACGTCCTCGAGTTCAAGGAAGGCCTGAAAGGGTGGATCGAGAAAGGCGGCGTAACCATCATCACCCGGATGGAAGAACCGCCGGAGCCTGTTCCTCCGGCATCCGGGAACTGACGCGACATTCGCGCCGCATGAGTGAAACATGAACAGTAATTCGACAACGAGGATCTTCAGCGGCAGATGGATCGGCGGCATCGCCGTTCTCTGCGCGGTCGTTCTGCTCCTCGTTTCGTACGAACGCCGGAGCGCCCGGATTTCCGAACCCGCCTACGTTTCACCGCTGACCCGCATTGCAACGGGGCCAGAGCTTCTCGAGGCCGTCCGGGCGAAATCGGTCGCTTCCGACACGGACATGGAACCGCTCGTTCAGCGTTTGTATTCGAGCGGATGGGCGCGGACAGCAGCGCGTCTTGCCCGGCTTCAGCCTTCGAAACGCTGTAGGGTGTTCCTGCGGGTCGCGATGGATATCGGCGATGCCGAGCTTTTCTGGGCCAACCGCGATCCTGCGGAGTCCCCCGCGGACTACTGGACCCGTGAGATCAACGGCTGGTATGGCGGCGAACGGCGATACAGGATCCTCGCAGGATGGCCGCCGGATGACGCTTCGGAGGTGCGGCTGATGCAGTGGCCCCTGTACCTGCTCATGCGGCCCATCCGGCAGACATGGGACGATTTTTTCGCGACGGTGGGCGGGATCCTCCCGCGGCCGTTCGCCGGCCTGATGCAGTTGCTCGTTCCTGCCGCCGAAGAGATCTCGTTGAACTCGGTTTTTGCGGCTGTTATACTATCTGACAAAGATGATTCCCCGCCTCAGATATGGGAAAACATCGGGATCCTCAATGCCGCCGGCTTCCAGTGGGGCGCTGTCCGCGAGCTCGCGTTGCGCCTTCCCGATGCGTGGCTCCCGCAGATACTCCAGCTCGCCCTTCCGGAAAGCGATGTTGAATTCATGCTCGAAACCGTCATCAAAACCGACGTTCCCGCGACGGCCGACCTGTTCGACCTGGTGGTCTCGATGCCGCCGGATGCGTTTGCTCGCGCCGCCGGCTCGGCGCGCCGGGCGGTTCTTCTGCGCCACCACGGCATTCCGGCGATGACGGCCATCATCGGAAGCGCGGCCGCCAGACTCCTCGACGAAGAACGCCTTCGGCGGATCAACCCGATGGATACGCGATACGGCGTCAATCCCTACGTTCCCCCGCCCGAGTCCCTGGCGCGGGGCTTCGGAGACGGGCGATGAGCAGACGTTTCGCGAACCCACCGCTTCCGTCGACGGGCAGACTGCTCGCCGGCATCGTTTGCATCATCCTGCTGGCGGTCGCGGCGGGGGCCATAACCATCACGACGCCGGTCATCAAGACGATTCAGGGCAAAACCGTCGTTCCCGGGGAAATAACGTACGTCACCAGCAAGACGTTCACCATGGCCGGCGTGTCCCAGTCCAATCGTATCGTCCGCGTCTGGTTGTACATGAACGGCCAGCTCCTGCAGAACAACATCTCCCCGAACCTGAAAGGCGTCTGGTCGACGTCCGTCACCCTTCCGGGCGATGGGGATTACGGATTCCAAGTGCTGGCTTCGGGCGTGAAAGAGCCGTTCCTCAGCGCCAAGTCGAAAGTCGCGACGGTCTCATTGGATATGACCCCGCCGACGATCTCCATCAACGTTCACAGCGGCGACTACGTTGCGCTGAAAAAATATATAGCAGGCTATGAAAACCTTCTCCGTGCAGACGTGATCGATCCGACGGTCCCGGGAGCCGCGTCCTCCGGTCTGAACTTCGATTCGGTGAATTTCTATCTGAAAGACTACAGCATCGTCGGCAGGCCCACCGTTCCGGGTGACGTGACGACCGACTACGACAGATACCTCTGGTGGAACCCCACGGGCGGGGACTGGTCGGCTGCGGCCGTAGACCGGCATCAGTATTACCTGTCCTGCTACATTGAAGACAAGGCGGGCAATCAGGGAAGCTACACGTATTTATATTATATCGACTCGACGAATCCGCCGCCGGTCATCACCCACGTGTACGATCCCTTTCACTACCTGGGATCGGAATCTTTCACCGGGATAGGCGAGCCGCCGGACAATCTGCCCGATGAAAACGGCTGGGTGAAATACTACCCATACATGACGCTGTACGAGAATCCGACGAAAGTGAAGGGCTACGTGGCCTCATGGAGCGTCCCGAAAGATTCTGGGTTCGACACCTACGAGATTCGTTCGTGCGCCCGCCAGTGGGGAACCTGGCTGGCGACTCCCAATACCTCGAACGGGGCTTGGCAGATCGATTACAACCGCAGATGCCCCGTCGGCACGCATGTCATGAACATCGATTCCATGGATTCGGGCCTGCTTCACACCTGCGACGCCGGCCGCCAGGGACGAGTTCCCCTTCAGTTGATCTACGAATACGGCGTGCCCCAGAGACCCACGGAAATGATCTTCGCCAGCGGCACATACCGCTTGAAGACAGGATCCTATTACATCAAAGAGGCGGGCGACACGAAATGCCCGGACATCGTCGTGAAAGTCTGGCCTCTGGCCACCGACCAGACGGCCATCATCGACTATGGCTGGGGCGGAACCGCAGGCTTCAGCCCGCGGCTGGCTCAGCAGGTGATCTCGTCGGGACTGGTGTATCTGGATACCCCGGGCCAGTATGACAAGGGCGAAGTCTTCCAGGATCTGAACCGGGACAGCTACAGGCAGGCCAATGAACCCTATTTTGACAACACTCCAGGACAATACGACCTAGGCGAGCCCTTCCAGGACCTGAATAAGAACACCGTCTGGGATCCCGGCGAACCATACGTGGACCAGCCTCCGCGAGGGCCGCGGGTCAGCGACGGGATCACGGCGACGCTGACGAACTTCCTCAACCTGCAAATGCACGCCAACATGCGCACGTGCATCCGCGCCTTTTCGACGAACTACCTCGGCGTCTCCCGCTGTCTGGGCGTCATCCGATACTGCGTGAACACGGATTACCCTCCGAACGTCGCCGATGCCTACTGCCAGCCGCTTCCCCGCGTCAACCCGAGAACGTCGGCGTATAAGCCGACGTATATTTATTTCAAGGCGTATACGTATGCTCCCGGCGTCTCCGGCTGCTGCGACGCCTATTCTCTCGATTATACGAAGTCCTGGATCCGCGTCGTCAACAGCAAAGACCAGGAAATCATCCCGCCGCAGAAAATATGGAAAGCCATCGATCGTCAGACCACCCACCAGGCAGAGATCAACTGCGCCGCGGTGAACTTCCCGGACGGAACCTACCGGGTCGAAGCGACGATGGAGGACAAGTTCGGCCACAAGGTCGTGGATTCCCCGACCAGCTCGGTGTTCAAGATCGACAACGTGGCGCCGAACACGACCGACGAACAGCCCCCGCCCGGCGGCCTCTCGAACTCGTTCCCCAGCTTCAACGCGCGCATCATCGATCCGGCCCTCACCTCCGACCAGTCGGAAGGAACCGGCGTCGAGCTCAACCCGTTCAAAGACCAGGTGTGGGCCTACAAACGCCTGACGGTGGATTTCACCCCGGTCACGACGGCGTATTCCCAGACGATGCCGATCTCCGATCCCATCAACGGAAAGGCGGTCAACGAATACGAAATCGCGTTCATTCCCGGCATGCAGGCCATTTACGAGGAAAATCTCGAGGTCTGGGAAAAAGTCGCCGGCAAATTCACCCAGACCGTCATCCCGTCATCCTCCATACAACTCGTCTACAACGGTTCTCCGACGCCGAACAAGCTGACGGTCAAGAGAACCGACGCCATGTTCGAGGCCGGTAAAACATACGTGTTGGTATATCAGGTTCCCTGCTTTACCTCGAACGACGGCGTCGACCGCGTCGGCGCCGTGCCGATCAACCCGATCACGGCCGACGGCGAGTATTTCGTCAAGATCAAGACGCTCGACCGGGCCGGAAACCAGGGCACCGTCATTCTCAACTACTCGAGATGCAAAGTGCCGTACGGCACTTTCACGATCACCCCGTCCAAAAGCCTCGTCTTCGCGGGACTCATCCCGCCTGACTACGTGTCGTTCACCACCTCCCAGATCACGTGCCGCGACGGCAGTACCGTCGTCGACGGACAGGAGCTGTCCTTCGCCAAGAACGGTCCCGGCGACCCCCGGCCCCCCGATTCGAACGGCCTCGAGGACGACGGCATCCAGACACCCATGGGCATTCCCGGCGACCCTCCCGACAACGGCCGGTGCCAGATCGATTTCGTCATGAACGACTCGACTGCCGGTTCGCTGTACATCGCGGGGTTCATCGGCAAGGCGAGCGGCACGAGCCCGGCTGTCACGGTGAACCGGGTGAACGCCTTCACCATCAGCCCGACGACCGTCACCCTGCTGATCACCCCGGACAACCCCAACCCGATCGCCTCGCTCACCTGCGCGAACCTCATGGACACGTCGCTCACCCTGACCGTGCCCGACGGGTCGCTCGCCACCTGGACCTACAACACGGATTTCGACCCCAAGCCGGCCAACCTGAGCCAATCCGGGATGAGTTACTGGAACTCGACCTACTGTCTCGACAACAACCTGACCACTACGGGCTGGCACACGAACTCCGCCGTCGCCGGCGCCTGGGTGCGGGTCGATCTCGGTTCCGGCTACGCCATGCCCTATACGAAAGTTCGCCTGAACGCGCAGGGTGGCTTGTATAAAGGGATATATAACGTCGAGTATTCCGATGATAATACGGTCTGGACGACGGTCGCCGAGGGGCTCGCCCCGACCGGCTACGGCTGGGTCGAAACGTTCTGGGACGACGTCGGCCCCCACCGGTACTGGCGCCTCCGACTCATGAACACGCCGGGCACCGGCGGGACGATCCGCGAGATGGAATGGCAGGGGCTCGGGGCAACCCTCACGACGGACGAGGACCTCGCGGCCCCGGGGATCCAGACGAAGGTCGCGGGCGGGGCCGCGAGCGTGAACATCAGCGCGGGCACGAAGCTCGTGGCCACGGTGAACATGAGCATCGGCGGCGTGACGTGCCCGGACCGCACCGTGACCTTCCTCGACCGCCATCCCCCGCCGCCGCCCGCCTGGATTCTTCCGGACGTCACGTATTCCACCGGCAGCTGCAGCCTGACCTGGCCATACACGACGGACATCGGCGGTGCGGGAACGAAGGATTTCCGGCTCGAGAGTTCCAGAAACGGCGCGGCCTACGGCCTCGTCGCGACCATCACGATGCCCGCGACCCTGAAACGCGACCTCACGAACCTCCCCGAAGGCCTCTGGTCGTTCCGCGTCGCGGCCCGGGACAACGATCTGAACATCAGCAGCTTCACCGTCGCCACCAGAACCGTGATCGTCGACCGCACCGGCCCCACCGCCGTCGCCTGCACCGACAACGGCCCCGGCAACAACGACCCGGACTACCGCTTCTCGGCCGATACCAACGTATATTTTTACTGGAATGCGACGGACACCCTCTCGGGCGTCGTCGACGTGAACATCCAGGTCGCGACCGAAGCGACGTTCCTCGCCCCCGTTTTCGACGGCTGGATCGGCAACGTCAACCAGTACTGTTTCGCCGACGGCCAGCACAAGGTCACCTATTACGCCCGCGTCAGGGCGAAAGACCGGTGCGGGAACATCGGCAACTGGGGCGCCTCTTCCGACGGGCTGATGGTGTTTTCCAAGGAGGCCATGCGCCCGCCAAACATCCCGACCATTACGACGATCGCAAGCAAGCCGGTCGTGCTGGGCCAGAATATCTACACGAATCAGACGGCGAACCTCGGAATCGCCGGCCAGTGCGAAGCTGAAAACCTGATCGAGATCTGGTTGGACGGCGCATACCTCGACACCTGCCTCGGCACGGCTTCGGGCGCGTACGTCGGGTCGATCACCATGACGCTCGGCACGCACCTGGTGTCCGTGCGGGCCCAGAACCTGTTCGGCACCAGCGATTTTTCGGCGACCGCGACCGTCGTCATCGAGCAGACACCGCCGACGATGCGGATGAAGGTGCTCGCAAAAAACAACCTGCCGTTCGACAACCGCACCTACATGAGCAACGATTCCGTCAACTGCGAGATGAGCCTCGAAAGCATCAGCATGGTCGCATCCGACACCGGCGGTTCGGGCGTCGACATGACGACCGCCTCGATGACCATCACCGATATCAACGACGCCGGAAACCCCATCGCCGTGTCGCTTCCCTACAGTAACCCCGTCCTCGGAAGCACCCGCGTCATGTCGGTCGACACGGCGCGGTTCATCCCCCTCCTCAGCGCTCCGTACGACAACATCCTCCAGGAAAAACACCGGTACCGCGTTCGCTGCCAGGTGTCGGACGCCGCCGGCAACACGGCGTTTATCACGCGAGACTTCGTCGTCGACAACACGAAACCCGGCCTCGCCGCCGGAACGCCCGCCACCACGCCCCCGAACAGCCCGATCAAGAAACTGTACGTCTACGACCTCGATGCGTATCCCTGGCCGGCCATGCCCCCCGCCGGCGCCATTGTTCCGCTGACCTGGTCTGTCGCTTCCGGCGCTTTCATGGTCGATCCCGCGTTCGTGAACGCCTCCCTCGTCAGCGACGAGTATTCGCCCCGCGCGATTCTCTTCAACTCGATCGGCGTGTATGGGGCCGTCCACGTCGGCGAGACGCTCAATCCGGCCGTTCAGGCGGGCAAAGACTCCTTCGCCTGCAAGGTCGAAGCCTGCTGGGGCTACTCCTCCGCGATCACCGCGGCCGCGGATGGTCTGGGCAATACGAACACCTTCCGCTTCCCCTTCTTGACGGTCATCAACGGCATGCTTTCGCAGCAGCTGGTCGTATCGGACACGGCCGAGAACCGCGACTATTTCACCATGGTCCTGAACGTCCGGTCCCCGCTGTTGCGGCCCGACCCGCCGTCCGCCGTCCAGTTCCAGAAGGTCGCCGATCCGTCCACCGTCTACTCGGTCTACGGATGGGATGCGCTGTTCCCGATGACCGGCATCGACATCGAAAACCGCGAGGTGTTCGTCACCGACAACGTCTCCGGAGTCGTCGCGAGCATCGCCGTCACCGTCATGGATGTCCCGCAGACGGTCGAGATCGTCGCGACTTCCGGCACGGTCATCGCCAACGCGACGGTCGCCCCCGGCGACAGTCATGCGGCGATCACGCTCAACCAGTCGGACCTGCCGGGGAAGCTCGAGTTCCAGATCAGGACGGTCGCGAACGGCACGCGGTCGCTGACCGTTCCGAGGTATCAGAAAAACTGGTATTACGCCTGGATCCGCAACGACACGATGCCGCCTGAAATCTTCAACGCTTTCCCCGTGGCAAACCTGTTCAATCGCCTTGTCGGCGCCGATGCGCTACCCTTCCCGACCGACTTCAACGTCCAGGGAAAAGACCTCGCCAGCGAGACGATCCGCGCCTATCTCAAGGTCGCCGCGAGCTCGGCGGCGCTGAAAACACTGACCGGAACGGTGGTCCCGGGAACCCTGACCCGCGAATACGACGTCGGGAACGCCTTCTACGGATTCACCTACACCCTCGACTCGGTGCCGGCGACGGACGGAACCTACTACTACGTCGTGCAGCTCGAGGACGCCGCGTCTCCGGGCCCACACACGGCCGTCGCCTCGTTCCCCTACATCCTCGATTCCATTCCCCCGGTTCCTTCGAAGCTGGAGCCGGCCGACGGCGCAAAGGTGTACGCCATCGACTCCTTCAATGCGATCATCGCCGACCCGCCCCTCCCGGATGGAACTCCCGGCGCAGGTCCCAACATGGATACGGCCAGAACCCAGGTCATCCCGTACAAACTCCTGGCACGAGGAGCGCCGGTGAGCGATACCGTGTTCTCGAACCCGGTCCTCGGCCAGGATGCGACCGCCACGAACCAGCTCGACGTGCCCGTCGCGGTCGGGGCGTCCGTCGTTCTGTGCGAACTCACGGCCGCGAGCCAGCCGACCGACGTCTTCCTCGACGGAACCGTCACCGCGAACGGCGGCGACGTGCTGACGGTCTCTGCGAGCGGCATGGAGCCCGTGAAATCGTATGCCGTTCTGCTTCCGATGCCGTTTTTCACGACCAACGACGGGACGTCGGTGGTGTCCGCCGTCACGAGCCAGCCGATCACGAAAGGCGGCTACTACGTCGCCTTCGTATACCCGCTGGACAAGGCGCTGAACCGCGGAGCGCCCGTGGCGGCCACGTCGCTGTACGAGGCGGCCATCGGAGAGTTTTACCTCTATCCCCAGCGCACCTCACTCTACGCCGGCCTCATTCCCCCTCACGTGGCGACGTTCACCTCCTCGCCGATCATGACGACCGAAGAAATGCCGATCCCGGGCGGGATCGACGTGACGCTGAAAACCACCAAGGGGTCCTTCGTGCCGGAGGATTCGAACAACAGGCCGAGAGACGGGCATCAGGTCAAATCGAACGCCGACGGCACCATCACCTTCGGACTCGCCGCGACGGGCACCGCGACGGGCACCGCGAGCGTCCAGGCGAAACTCGGCCTCGCCGGCGCCACGGACCAGAGCGTCACGCTGATTCCCCTGCCTGCATTCGAGGTCACCCCTTCGGCGACCACAATCGAGATCACCAAGAACACGCCGAATCCGGTCATCACCTTCAACACGTCTGACATCGGAAATCCCGGCGACCTCGTTCCCGACGGAACCCTGTTGACGATCACGACGACCTATGGAACCCTCGGGCCGGCCGATGTCGACGGGACGCTGGCCGGGCACCAGGTCAAGGTTCTGGGCGGACGGGCGAGCTTCACGCTCACTGCTTCCCTGCTCGGATCCGCCACCGTCACCATTCAGGCGGGCAGCGTGACCGTCGAAAAGGCGGTGTCGTTCATCGACCGTTATCCTCCTTCCGCGCCGGGGGCGCTGACGTTCAATCAGACCCTCAACAACACGGGCGATTTCGAAGTCTCGTGCGGCGCGTCCTTCGACTACGGCGGAGCGGGGCTCAATCTGTACGTTCTCGAGATGAGCACCTTCGGCACCACCACCTGGGGACCATGGAAGGTGCTCACGACCAGCAAGGCGCCGGTCCGCTCCTTCTACCTGACGGGGCTCGACGAGGGGCGATACAAGTTCCGGGTGTACGCGACCGATAAAGCCGGCAACCAGAGCGATTACGGCAACGAGAGCGGCGTCATCATCGTCGATAAAACCAAGCCGACGGGGTCGATGGTCATCAACAACGGGGCTCAGTTCTCGACGACCCGCGGCGTCACCCTGAATATGACGGCCGCCGACGCGAACGGGGTCGCGCAGTTCCGCGCCAGTAACGACGGCACGAACTGGTCGAGCTGGTATCCCTTCGCGACCTCCTACGCCTGGCTGTTGAAAGCCGGCGACGGAAACAAGGTCGTCTACGTCCAGTTCAAAGATAATGCCGAAAATATATCAATCTCCTACACCGACGGTATCGGCCTCGACTCGTCCGGTCCCACCGGAACGTTCAGCACCAGCAAAACGTACACGACGACGCGAGACATCGACCTGCTGTTCACCGCGACGGACATGAACGGCGTCGCTTCGATCGTGTATTCCCGCAAGGGCCCCGACGGCACGCTGGCCAGCCAGACCTCGGGGTTCGTCCCGACCATGGCCCACACGCTTCCGGTCCAGAACGGAACCTACGTTTTCTACGCCCAGTATTTCGACGACCTCGGGAACGGATCGGAAATCTTCTCCGCGACCGTCTACTACGACGGAACCCCGCCGCCGGTGCCGACGATGCTGGCCGAGCCCGTCTACTCCTCTGGAACCGTCAACCTGGTATCCTGCACGACGGTCGTGGATAATATATCTCCTGCAGTATTATATCGTTTTCAATGCTCGCTTGACGCCGACTTTTTGAGCGTCGTCAACGGCGAATGGACGGAGTATCCCTTCTGGGAGTTCGACTCCCTGCTGCATAACAAAAAGTATTATTATCGCGTCCAGGCCCAGGACGGCTCGCTCAACAAGAGCGCCTTTTCCGCCGGCGTCTTTTCGATCCAGGATGCTCAGGCTCCGACCGGCTTTTACACCATTGCGGCCACGAATACCGACCCCGACGTCAAAATTTCGCGCGACAGGACCGTTTCGTTCATCGGGACGAGCCTGGCCGACGTTCCGTCAGGGATCAAGAACGCCTCCGTCCAGGTGGCGAGCGACACGACCTGGACGGATATTTCCTGGTCCTCAGGCTGGTTTGCGAGCACCGACGGCGCCGTAACCTGCACGCCGAACGTGCCGAACGGAACGTATCTCAAGGCCCGCGCCCGGTTTGAAGATGTCGCGGGGAATATTTCCGCATGGACGGTGACCACCGCCTCGATCGCCATCGACCTGGAGGCGCCGATCGCCACCGCGACGACAGACTGGATCGGAAATACCGATCCGGACCACTTCTGCTCGAGCGACAACAAGATCACCTTCACCTTCAATGGCTCGACCGATCCGGGCTTCGTTCCGAAAAACATGTATAACCAGAGCCTGACTCTCGACCAGGTCACCCTGCAGCTCGAAGTCGACGACAATCAGGAGTTCTCGTCGCCCGCGCTGGCGGACTCCGTCACCCTTTCGGGAACGACGACCTCATACCAGTTCATCGGACTCTCTGACGGAAATTATCGGGCCCGCATCCAGGTCAAAGATAAAGCCGGCTGGACGAGCGCCTGGGGGGCATACTCCGATGGCATCTGGGTCGACAGGACCAAGCCGGGGAAGCCGGTGGTCATCGACGACGGAGACTATTCGGGCATTCCGACGGTTCTTCATGCAACCTGGACGTCGGTCGAGGAGGGAAGCGGTATTCAGAAATACGAGGTCTGCATCGGAACCTCGAAAGACGGCACGGACGTCGTTCCCTGGACGAATGTCGGAACGGCGACCGAGCGGAGCTTCACGAACCTCACCCTCGCTCTCGACGGCGTGACGCTGTACTACTTCAGCGTTCGGGCGACCGACAGGGCCGGAAACGTATCGCTGGTCGGCTATTCCGACGGCATCAAGGCAGGCGACCCGTCGCCTCCTGACCCCGTGACGGTCACCGACGACGGCGAGTTCACGCCCTCGGCGACGACCCTGCATGCGATCTGGACGCAGAGTTTCGACGCCCAGTCGGGCATCAGTCGCTACGAATATGCCATCGGCACCGCAAGCGGAACCACGAACGTTCTCAACGCGACGTCGGTCGGCATCAACCTCGAGTTCACCAACTCGTCGCTTACCTTGCAGGATGGGGTGACCTATTTCATTCATGTGCGCGCCGTAAACGGCGGCAACACGCCGGCGCCGTGGTCTGTCGCCGACGGCATCACCTGCGACCTTTCGCCTCCGCCGGTTCCGGTGATGAACCCCGAACCGGAATACTCCTCCGGAACCTCGAACATCGTTTCGTGCCCCGCCGTGATCGATGCCACCTCGGGCGGGGTGCGGTACGAGTTCCAGCGCGCCACCGATGCCGCCTTCTCGACGGGTGTCGTGAGCAGCGGCTGGCTGGTGGCCCCGGTCTTCAGCTTCGACGGCATGGTGCACGGCACCAAATACTGGTTCCGGGTCCGGTCGAAGGATGCGGTCGAGAATATCAGCGCCTGGTCGGCCACGGTGTTCTCGACCCAGGACTCGAATCCCCCGACCGGTTCGTATATCGTGGATCCGGCTTCCAACCTCGATCCCGACGTGCTCTGGTCGCGCGACACGACGGTGGGGTTCATCGCCACGAATTTGACCGACGATCTTTCGGGCGTGCAGGATGTGCATGTACAGATCGCCCAGGTTTCTGATTTCGGAACGACCCTCAAGGACGAGTGGCTAGGGAATACGACGGGGGCCGTGGCGCGGACGCTCGCCGTTTCCAACGGGGCGTACATCTGGGCTCGCGCCCAGTTCAAGGACGTCGCGGGGAACATCTCACCGTGGTATGCGACGGCGGTTCCGATCGCGATCGACCTGAACGCCCCCGTTCCCGCCGCGACGACGGACTGGATCGGAAACGAGGATCCGAACCACCAGGTGTCGAGCGATACGAACATCATGTTCACGTTCTCCGGCTCGACCGACGCCCAGTTCGTCCCGAAGAACATCTACAACGTCGACGGGACGCTCAAATCGATCGAGATCGTCGTGGAAGTGTCGGAACAGCCGACCTTCTCATCGACGTCGATCGCGACTGACGTGGTGCTGGCCGGCACGGCGACGGGGTATTACTACTCGGGCTGCGTCGACAACAGGTATTATCGCGCCCGCATCAAAGCCACCGATCATGCGGGGTGGTCGACGTGGGGTGCGTATTCCGACGGCATCTACATCGACAACTCGGCCCCGTGGCCGATCGCCGGCCGAGCCTTCTTCATCAACGAAGGGCAGCTGACGACGGCTTCGAGCGGCGTGAAGTTGTGCATCACCCTGATGGACTGGAGCGGCATCGCCTCGATTTCCGTCATGTCGAACGGCCGGCCGGGCATCTGGACGACGTGGAACTACAACGATACCTCGGTGTTCAGAAATGAATCCGCACCACAGCCCGAGGGCGTGCATCACGCAACGATCTATCCTGTGCCGATCTCGTTCCCGGTGGCGAACCCCGGCGGCTTCGGCCTCTGGACGATAACGCTGCGCGCCCGTGATATCTACGGCCACATGAGCACGTTCACCGAGGAGATCCAATACATCGACATCCTGTCGTCGACGCCTATCGGCAGGCGCGATGACCAGCCGGACGCCTTCGGCGAGAGAAAATACCCGATCGACACCTACGACGAATACAAGGGTCAGAACAAATACGGCGTCCCCGGCTCCAATACCGGCCGCATCATGCGCATCGGCCAGTAGAACCAACCGCTGAATCACAAAGTCGCAAAGACACGACGCAGATCATTCACTTCGAGAACTATTGAGTCCTACATATCAAAAACCAGCTTCGTGTCTCCGTTCGTGCTGAGCTTGTCGAAGCACGAACAGCCACTTGCAGATGATTCCTCATTTCGCCCTTCGACAGGCTCAGGGCGAACGGGTGGCTTTCATTCTGCAGGAATCAATAACATATGAGCCGAGTAGGAATCCGCAAATGGCGCTGATGAAGCAGGTTTCGCAGATGAAACTCGGAAAACCTTCTTCCCTTGGAGCTTCCGATCCCTGGCGAAAAAAGCTCGTTTCAGACGTTCGTTCTTATCTGCTCTTCATCGGGTTTTCATCTGTCCTTCATCTGCGGATATATTTCTGAAAACCTCGTTTTTTTTCAACGGAGTATCTTCGCGGCTTGGTGGCGAATGAAATTCCGTCATCGGGAAATCAGTGGAGCGTTGGCTTTTCACCACTCCAGGAAGCGGTGGACCCAGCCTTCGGGGAGGTCGACGGAGTCGCTTCCGGTCAGGCCGAACACCTGGGTCTGCTGGAGCGCGACGGAGGCGATCGCCGAGGTGACGACGAAATCTTTCGCCCAGGCGCTCGGGAAGGGCGTCATCGTGTCGCTGCCCATCCAGCGCTCGAGCATCAGACCGTCGAAATACGCGGCTTCACCCTTGTTCGAGTTCACGGTCAGCTTCACGGTCAGCGTCGCCGCAGTCGGAAGAAAGAATGCGGCAAAATAGCGCTTCCAGTGTTTGCTGTTTCCCTTGAGCTTTTTCAGTTCGGCCCCATCGCTTTCCCGAATCACGCTGAGAGAAAATTCGGACGTGGCGTTGACCGGCGGCGACCACCGTCCCCAGTAACTGATCACGTATGTGGCATTACTCGTCAGAAGGTCTTTGTAGATCTTCTGCGTGGCGGACTTGTTGACGGTCCAGTTTTGCTCGTCGATATTCCAGTAGTCGGGTTTCCCGTCATCTTTCACCGTGACGGAAGCGATGTAAGGATCGGATGTCGACGTGGGGAGCCCGTTCGCATCGACATACCCGAAATCATCCTCGAAGCTGGAATTCCGGATGAGATTACGTCGGAATTGCCAGAGATCGCCTGCCGACGAGGGCAATGCGTCGTTGGGATTCGCCGACGCCTGGGACCAAGCGCTTCTGCGCAGATACCCCTTTTCCGCCAGAAACGATGTCAGGGAGGCGACCGTGCCCTCTCTCAGGGTGGTCATGAGGGCTTCGGAAGGGTTTTCCTTCAGGACGTAGAGGTCGAACGCGCGGCGAACCGCGTCGAGATTGAGTTTCAGCTCCTGCTCGGTGTATCGCTTGAGACGCGTGTCCTGCTGAATGACGGCCACGGAGCTGCTCAGCGACAGCATCGTGATGATCATGATCAGGAACAGGAGGGCATACCCGGAGGATCTCTTCATTACCGCAAGTATAAAATTCTGAGAAAAAGATGTAAAGATTCCTCGGATTTGCCGATATAATTCTGGGTTAATCAAGCTGGCGAAAATCCTGAGGCTAAAGTTGAGCTTCCATGGCCACCGGTAAACTTGTGAGAATGACATGCGGAAGAAAGCGGCGTGAAGGTTTCACGCTGCTCGAACTGCTTGTTGTCGTCGGTATCCTGGCAACGCTCGTTGCTCTCGCTTTGCCGTATTACCAGGATTACATCAACCAGTCCCGCATCACCGCCGCCCAGGCCGATTTGACGAGTTATGCAAAAGCCTTGTCTTTGTATGAACAAACTGAAACTACCTACACATCTGACAATTTTTTGCCGTTGATTGGTAAATATATTCAAGATTTTAGAACGTATTCTGGGCAGGTTAAGCCGAAAGATCCATGGGGCAATGATTATTTGATCGATAAGGTAAATGGTTCTGTCGTTTGCACGGGGATCGATGGTACAGATCAGACGACGAAGAATGCAGTCCCAGCATCGCCTAATCCGCGTATGCCTCAAGGTGATGACAGTTGCATTACTTACAAGCCTCCGTTCTTCATTTCTTCGGCCAAGGCTATCAATTCAACAATGGTTGAAGTTGTATTCTCACGGCGTGTTGCATCAGCAACTGCGGCAGTTATGAATGCTGCATTTACCGTGACTGGACGTACTACCCTCAATGTTCAGAAAGTATCTGAGACAATATTCCGTGTGACTCTTACAGCCGCGATGGCCAAGGGAACAAATACCGTTAATGTTGCCGATACTATTACAGATGTAAACCTGAAACCTATTGCAGGAGCAACTGCTGACGCAAATCCTGAAACAGGTTGGGTTGGAAAATTTGATTTTACATATTAGTCTCCATATCTGATGTGTTACCGGGAAACATTCGTTTTCTTGCCGCCAGGATATCGTTTGAGTCGTGGCGGTTTTTCGCTTGTGGAACTTATTGTGGCGACAAGCATTATCATCATTCTTTCGCTTGTTGCCGTTTCGATCGGGGACCTGATCAACCAGCGTGACAGGGAAGTGCGGCTTCGGCAGACCCTGCTGGATATGAGAAGCGCGATCGACCGGTACCGGACGTTCAATAACGGCGCCCTTCCGGCGAATCTCGGCGTTCTTCTCACCGCGACGGATACCGAAGGATTTCCATACCTGCGCCGGTTTCCCGACAACCCCGTATCGCCGACGTCACCTCCGAAACCCTACTGGCAGATTGCCACGATCACTTACGCCATGGCCACCCAGACGAAATGGTATCCCTGGAGCGGCGTTCCGCCATATACGATCGCAACCGATACAACCGTCACGGGCGGTGGCGGCATCGCCGACATCAGGTGCTCCGAGGGCATCGGCACCGGCCTCAACGGCTACCCCTACGAAGCCTGGTGAAACACGGTTCACCACCATGATGTAGGGGCGGGTCTCAGACCCGCCCCTATGGATGCACATATATGTATGCCTTCATTATGTGCCTTTGTGCCTTGGTGGTGAACTGTTCTCTGTGCCTCGGTGTCTCTGTGGTTCGTTGTCTACAGGGGCAGTTTGATCGAGGTCGTGACGAGGGCTTTGCCTTCCTGGGAGTCGATGAGGGCTTCCCGGATACCGGCGCGGGCGGCTTCGGCGAGGATCTGGCGGGCCAGGATGCCCGATTCGCCCTGGAGAACCTTCGCAGCGGCTTGGCGGCTCTCGATCGAGGCCTGGTCGTAGAGCATGGTCTTGAGCGTCTCGAACCCGTCGAACCGGCCGGCCCGCCAGCGCAGAAGCGCGGCCATCGCGCGCTCCTTCGGCTGCGTGATGCGGTCGACGTTCTTGATCAGCTCGTCGAGCTGGGCCGTGAAAAAATCGGCGTGCTTCAGCATGATGGTGAGCGCGGAAATCCGCAGGTCGGGCTCGTGACGCTGGACGGCGCCGATGATCCAGGGGAGGAAGCCCTCCCAGCCGGCCGACTGGGAGACGATGTTCAGCGTCCGCCGCACGATCGGCTCGGGAGCGGCCTGCACGGGGAGATACCGCTCCGCGAGCGGGATCACCTTGTCGGGCGGGATGGAGGCCATGATCTCCGAAAGTCCGTTCGCGACCTCCTCGTCGGGCGTCGTGAAATACGTGTTCGTGATCGTCCGGATGCCGGTCGAGTCGCCAAGCTGGGCGAGCACGCGGGCGGCGACGGCGATGACGCGCGCCTCGGTGTCGGAGAGCATCGTGCAGAGATGGGCGACTTTTCGCGACAGGGGCAGGTTCCCGATGAGGTCGGCCGTGGCGGCCCGAATCTTGACATCAGGCGAGGCGATGCGACGCAGGATGAGATTCTCGATGTCGGCTTCGGTGATCAGCGGCGCGAGCGCCTTGATCGCCTCGTTCTGGACACGGGTTGACGAGTCGTGCAGACGCGGCTCGAGATGCTTCCGAAGATCGGGCGGGGCGAGCATGGCGAGGCCCCGGACCGTGTTGGCCCGGACCCGGTCGTCCTTGTGCCTGAGATACGGCGTGATCAGCTCGGCTTCCAACCTGAACCGGCCGACCGCGACGACCGCCGTCGCGATGACGTGGGGGTGCGTGTCCGGCTGGTCCGAGGTGAAGATGCCCCGGATTGCCGTCGCGGCCGTGGGGCCCATCGACGGATCGAGGCGCATCACGACCTCTCTCCGGATGATGTGGTCGGGATTCTTCAGCAGCTCGACGATCGTCGCGATGCAGGCCTTGGGGTGGTGCGCCACCGCGAGTTTGAGGGCTTTGCGGACGGTTCCGGTGTCGGCGGAGCGCAGGGCGAGCATGAGCGGCTCGGGATCGTTGGGGTAGAGTTCCAACCATTGCTTCAGGGCGTAATCCGCGAGCTTTGTGTTGTTCGCGGCAAGAAGCTGGTTGATTTCCGAGATCTGCATGTTCAGCGGCGCGCGATGAGCTTTGCCATCCCGAAAATCGGAAGATAGAGGGAAATGACTATGCCGCCGATGATGACGCCCAGAAAGACGATCAACATCGGCTCTATCAGCGAAGCGAGCGTCTCGACGTTCGAGTGGAACTCGTCTTCGTAATACTCGGCGACGTGCTCGAGCATCTCGGGCAGGTTGCCGGTCTTCTCGCCGACCATGACCATGCGGTTGAGAAGGTCGGGCAGCCACGGTTCGTGCGCATAGAAGCTCTCGCTCATCGAGGTGCCGCCCCGGATTGCCTCGGCGGCCTTCTCGACGGCATCACGCACCGGGGCCCGATCGATCGCGGGGGTGATGATCGTGAGCGACGAACTGACGGTGATGCCGCTGTGGATAAGGATCGCGAAGCTCTTGGCGAAGCCGGCGATCTCGTAGGTGTGGAACATCGGCCCGAAGAGCGGCAGCGACAGGAGGAATCTGTCCCAGGCGCGGCGGCCGGACGGCGTGCGGATCAGGGCCATGAAGCCGAACACGAGGAGCGCGAACAGAGCTGCCATCGGCAGCGCGTGGCGCGTCAAAACGTCGCTGATCGAGATCGTCATCTTCGTGATCCAGGGAAGATCGCTTCCGAAGCGCGAGTAGATGTCCTTGAAGCGGGGGACGATGTAGGTCAGGATGGCCCAGGTGACCAGCATCGACAGCGCCAGCACGAGCAGTGGGTAGGTGAGGGCCTTCTTGATCATTCGGCGCAGCTCGATCTGCTTTTCGATCAGCGAGGTGAGCCTGAACAGCACCTTGGGCAGCTCGCCCGACTCCTCGCCGACCTGGATCATGTGCAGGTAGGTCGGCTCGAACACGTGCGGATGCGCCTTGAATGCGGCTGCCAACCCCGAGCCGCTTTTCACGTCGTCGACGATCGCCTTCAGCACGACGGTCATGGCCGGGTGCGTCGAGCGCTGGGCAAGCATGTCGAGGGTTTCGAGAATCGCCACGCCGGCCTTCGCGAGCGTTGCGAACAACTTCGTGAAGTGATACAGCTCACCGAGCGGCACCTTGGGTTTGCCGAAACCGAACGAAAACCCTTCGGGGGCTTCGGCGATCTTCTCGGGAATGCCGCCCTGCATGCGGATCATCTCCGAGGCTTCGGCCGGGGTCTGCGCCGAGAGGTCCCGGGTTTCGGTCTCGCCGTTGATGGTGCGGTACGTGACGCGGAATTTCTTCATGGCTCGTATTCTACCTCGGGCGTCCCGTCGATGTCAGCCCCGCTGCCCCAGCCGTCGGCGACGCCGTTCCGGATGCCGTGCCTTCCATTGGGAACCAGCGGATTTCCATCTGGGTGCGGTCGGGTTTCTTCCTGAGCATATCGACGATTTCATCGACCTTGCTGGACTGGGACGCGTTCAGCGGGATGTTCCGGCTCTTGCCGTCCGGTGCTTCGAGATCGATCGATCGCGAAGCGACCTGCTTCATCAGGAAATCGGTCGACGGAAGTCCGGCGCCGCTCTCGATCATGAAGGCCCGCGAATCGACCCGCACGAGAGCGAATTTCCGCGCTCCTCGGGTGATGCTCCCGAGATACACGATCTTCGCCGGCTGAGAGGCCGGCTGGGCGATCGGCTCGGTGCCCGTCGGGAGCGGCGGCGGGACGACAACCTCGGACCCTGGCCAATGGAAAAGGTCACGGGTGGTCGAGGCGAACGACTCGTGGAGGATGACGCGCGTGATCGGGAGCGGAATCGTCGCCAGTCGCGTTTCCATATCTGTCAGTGTATTTGATATCCCGGCGAGAAGCTGGCCGATGGGCTGGGTCGGATCGGGGGTGAACGGCTGCCCGGGAGAGGCGGCCGGGGGGGCGACGGGTGAGGGGAAAGCAGCGCCGGGAGGGGCTGCAGCCGCGGCTGGTGGGGGTGACGACGTTCCCGGGCGAGGTGCGGGAGTCGCCGGCGCCGGCGCTGCCGGGGCGGGGCTGGTGGGCGCCGTTCCGGCCGCCCGGGCGCCTGGCGCGGCGGTGACGGCGACCGGTGCGACGGCGGGTTTCGCGCGGCGGGAATACGTGATGAAATTGAGCATCAGCAGGATGGCGAAAATGGCGAGACCGATCAACGCGCGTTTGTTCTTTTCCAACCACTCGCTATTCACGGCGGAACCTCACCTTACAGGCCGCCTTGAAGGCGATGCATCTGCGATCGTTGTTGAACGACTGGAACTCGAGGCGTTCGATGAAGATCCCGGCAGGGTGCATCTCGAGCGCATACATCAGGGCCCGCAGGCCGGCGTAGGTGCACTCGAATCGCGCCTCGAAGGGGAGGGTGGTGAACTCTCCGTCGTCGATACGGGTCTGGTATGAAAGGCCCAGCACGGTGACGCCGGGATGCGCGAGCGCCTTCTGGAGGTCTTCGACGAACTCGGGCATCGTCTTGTCGCTTCGCGGGGTGAAGCTGGCGTTTTGCAGCAGGGTTTCGATCCGCGCCATTTCGGCGGCGAACTGCTGGCTCCGGCTCTGGAGATTGCTGATGAGCGCGAAACCCTCGGATTCGAGCGTCTGCGGGTTCGGGAGCCTGGCCATGATGGCGCGCGCCTGGCTGTACTCGGTCCGCAGCTTCGGGAACCACAGAACTCCGATGAGGAACAGCAGCGTGATGCCCGCGCATGACGAGACGAGCAGCAGAACGGCGCGATCTCCGCGTTTCATGCTCAGTCGCCTTCCCTGAACTGGAACACGACCTCGACGATCGTGGAGGCGCGGCCCTGGGTCGTTACGTCGCCCTTGGGGGTGAAGCTGAGACCTTCGATGCCGCGCATGGTCGAAAGGTTCATGTAGAGCATGTTGACGGCATCGGCGTTCTCGACGGCGACCGTCATCTTGAAATGGTTGTCGCCGGCGTTGAAGGTCGCGTCGCCCGTCAGGGCGTTTTCGATCTTCACGATGATCGCCTCGGATGGCAAAGCATCTTCGAGAAGGGCGAACAGGCGCGTCCAGCTCACCTGGCGGCCGATCATCATCTCGTTGTGCCGGGTGAGCCGCATCTCGAGATCGTCAAGCTGCGCGGAAGAGGGGAGCGCAGCCGCCGCCTGGCTCGCGAACTCGGTTTGCCGCTTCCTGAGCGCGTCGGCCTGCCGGGTATACTCGCGCTGGGCGCTGGATGCTGAGCTGCTGAGCCACCAGGCGACGACGACGAACGCGACCGTCGCGACGAGAAACGCGATGGGGGCTCGCCTGCCGACGTGGATCTGGCGGGAGTCGCGCTGAAGGAACTCGAACGCGGTGGTCATGTCGCTGCCATCCGATCGAGCCGGTCGAGCTTCCAGGGCTGGAGCATCAGGTGACCGAGCAGCGGAATGAAGCCCTGGGCGCCGCCTCTCACGTCGATGCCGGCGAACGCCGACGTCAGGCGGCTTCCGAGAACGGATTCGAAACGGGTGACCGAGAGGCCGAGGTTGTCGGCGACGAGCCGGTCGAAGTTGCGCCAGAGAGCGCCGCCGCCCGAGAGGACGATCTGCCGGTAGGTGGTGTCGGCGGGCACCTCCGCCGCGTGGAGCTGGAGGATGCCGTACAGCTTGTGAAGCCAGGTGGAGAACGTCGATTCGAGGGCCTTGTAGGCGGGAATCTCGGTCTGCGCCTCCTGCGTCGGGTCGTCGAGCAGGATCAGCTCCTTCATGATCGCCGCCTCGGCGTCGTCGGGCGTCATCTCGCTGTATTTCGACAGGGCGTTCACGGCGTCCTTCACGCCCACATTGATCAGCTGGATGCGCTTCAATCCGGCGCTGCCGGCGATGCCGATCGTCGTTGCCTCGTTGCCGAGATGCATCAGGGCGAGCGGGTTGGGGGAGGGGTTCTGGTCGATCTGTTTCCAGAGCGCCGTGGTGCCGATGAACGACGGCTGGATCGACATGAGCTGGATTCCGATTCCCTGGAACAGCTGCTCGAGCTCGGCGATCACCCCCTTGGACAGGGCGCAGAAGGGGATCAGGCTGCGGTTGCCGTGTTGCATGCCGACCTCGAACCGCAGGAAATACTCGCGGAGGGGCATGGGGGCCGTGTTTTGCACTTCGCGCTCGAGGGCGGCGATCGGATTCGCCTTGATGATGACGGTCGACAGGTTGAGCGTGCCGATGTGGAACGCCTGGTCGGGCAGGATCAGGGTCGCGTATGTTTCGCGTGGAACGATGCCGTCATACAGAGATTTTATAGCTGTAACGATACTTGCCTCGCTGAAGAGACATGTCGTCAGGTAGCTCGTGAAAATAATGCCCCGGGGCGCGGGAACGGCGGCCGCCGTCTTGATCTTCCACGTCCCGTCCTCCCAGGTGCCGCGCAGCAGCCTGAACCACCGGGTGCCCAGCTCGATCAGGTCTGGCTGAACCCGGGACAGGAGCCACTCGGTGATGGTTCGGGTCAGTGACACGGGCCGACGACGCGCTCCAGTTCGTTGAAGTCGATGACGCCGTCGTTGATGAGCAGCATGCCCGACTGGCGAAGGGTGCGGAGGATGGTCTGCTTGATCACGGGAAGGCCGTCGCTGAGCTTGCCTTCCTGGACGTGGTCGCGGATCTCGTCGGTGATCGGCAGGAACTCGAACATGCCGACGCGGCCCTGGTAGCCCGTTCCCATGCACCGCTTGCAGCCCTTCGCCTCGTAGATCTGGGCGGGCCGGCTGCCGGCCGGGAACAGCTTCAGCTCCTCCGGGGTGGGCTCGCGGGGCACGCGGCAGGCGGCGCAGAGGCGGCGCACCAGGCGCTGGGCGAGGACCAGGTTGAGCGAGGCCATCAGCAGGAAAAAGTCGACGCCGATGTTGTTGAGGCGCCGCAGGGTCTCGATCGACGAGTTCGCGTGGATCGTGGACAGGACGAGGTGGCCGGTGAGGCTGGCCTGGACGGCGATTTCGGCGGTTTCGAGGTCGCGGATTTCGCCGACCATGATGATGTCCGGGTCGAGGCGCAGGACGGTGCGCAGACCGCGGGCGAAGGTCAGCGACCGCTCGGGGTCGTTCCGATTGATCCGGACCTGGATCTGCTGGACCTGCTCGATACGGCGTTCGACCGGGTCTTCGATGGTGATCATCTTGAGGGCCGGGTTGGCCATCGTTTCGAGGATGGCGTAGAGCGTCGTCGATTTACCGCTTCCGGTGGGGCCGGAGACGAGCATCATGCCGTGCGGATACTTGATGGCGCGCTTGATGACCTCGGTCTCGTCAGGCCTGAGGCCCATGCCCTCGAGGGTGATGACCTGGTGCTCCTGGCCCGAGAGCAGGCGCAGGGTGAGGTTCTGGCCGTAGAGGCCGGGCATCGAGGCGATACGAAACTCGACCGTGCGGCCCTCGTAGGTGACCTTGAAGCTGCCGTCCTGCGGCAGGATGCGCTCGGTGATGTCGAGGCCGGCGAGGACCATGATGCGCGAGACGAACGAGTTGGCCGCCTGGCCGGTCAGCTCGAGGCGCGTTTGGAGAACGCCGTCGAGGCGGAACCGCACGCGCGTGCCCTTCTCGAGCGTCTCGACGTGGATGTCGCTGGCGCCCTGGCGCACGCCGAGAATGAGGGTCTTGTTGACGAGCTGAATGACGGCGGGGGCGTCTGAGCCGCCGCTGATCTCGACCGGGGCGGCCTGTTGTTGCCTCCCCGCGACCGGCTTTTCCTCCGCGGTCGCGGAGGAAATATCGAGCGAAACGGCCAGATCGCTCAGGCCGCTCGCCATGTCCTCGTTTTCGGCGATCGCCAGCAGGCTGTCGATATGTTTCTTGATGGGGCCGGGCGGCGCGACGACGAACTTCGGCCGCATGCCCATGGCGCTCAGCAGCCCCTCGACGGCGCCGGTGCCGGCCGGGTTGGCCGTGGCGACCGTCAGAATGCCCTCCTGGAGCTTCAGCGGCAGAAGGTTTTCGCGTTGGCAGATCGGCAGAATCGACGCAGGCACCGAATCGGGCGGCTGCCACGTCGCCAGATTGTCGAAAGGCAGCCCGGCCGCGTCGGCGAGAGCCGCGTAGATGTCGTTGTCCGGTATGGCTTTTTCGCGGCTCAGAATTTTTTCGAGAGGAAGCCGCTCTTTTTCGGCCAGCTTGACGAACTCGGCAAGCGCCTCGGCCGGAAGGCTTTTCCGTTCTTCGAGGACGGCCTGGAGCGTCCGGCGGAACAGGGTCGTCGTGATGAATTTTGCCATACTCTCATTCCTTGAAGCTTATTTCATGGATCGACACGTATTCTATCGTCAAAGAGGGGCACTTCGTGCACTCTCAGAAAATACCCCCGTTGTGCCGAAGATACTCTGGGAACTCGACGAATGATCAACCGACAATCTCAATCGATCCTGACGGCGGCGAGAACGCTGATTGCGGCTCTTGCGGCGTGCGCCGTCATCTTCGTTTTCCAGGGCGGAACCGGCATTTCGGCTGTCTCTGCGAGCAACTTCAAACGCCTCGATTTTGCCCCGCCCCAGAAGCGGAATGATGGAAACGCTGTTCCCGGCCGCTTCTTTCTCGCGTTCGACGGCACCGTGTCGAGCCGGCTTCGCCGCGAGGTCGGTCTGCCGCTCGCCTACATCGACATTCTCGGCGGCCGGATTGCGATGAGCCCGCTGGTGATGCCCTTCGCCGATGGGCCGGCCCGCCTCGTGCGGTTGACGCAGCTCGCGAACGATCCGCCCGTCGTCCGGGCCACCTTCTTCCTGCGGGAACTGGCAACGCCGCACATCCGCGCGCTCGGAGACACCCTCGAGATCAGCTTCCATGCGGGGGCGTCGGGGGTGGCGACGGATGCCGTGATCGTTTCGACGAAGCAGCACGCCCCGCAGCCGTATTCCCTGCTCGAGCCCGGCGCCAGCATGGCGTCCGAAGCCGCCTCGATGCGCCAGCCCGGTTCCGAACGGTGGGCAGGCCAGACGGCGAGAGATACCGTCGTGACGCCGATCGACCTGAACCTCAAGGGCGTCCAGGCCTCGCACCTGCTGAAGGAACTGGCCAAGCAGGCCGGGATGAACGTGCATTTCCGCGACGCATTCGATTCGTATATCGACGTGCAGGCCGTGGCCTCGAGCCCGGTCGAGGCGATGACGACCGTCGTGGCCAAGCTCGGCGGAACTCTGTCGATCGAGGACGGCGAGATCTGGATTTCGCTGGTAGGAAACCCCTTGCTGGCATTTTCCGATACCGATCTCGTCGAGGGCGCCGACCTGCGCGGCCTCGCGCTGGGCGACGTGCTGAGAGCCCTCGGCCAGATCGGCGAGCTGAACATCGTGCTCGACAAGTCGCTCGGGGCCCTCAAGGATCAGCCCGTCGACGCGCTCCTCCAGCGGATGACGTATCGACGCGCATTCGAAACGCTCCTGAGGCTGAACGAGCTGACGGTGCGGGAGATCGACGGTCACACACTGCTCGTCCAGACGCTGGCCGCCTCGCGCCTCGCGGCGGGCAACGCCGTGCGGGTGCTCCCGCTGAAATACAGCATCGAGAAGGTCAAGAACCTGCTCGAAAAGTCTTTCACGCCCGCGCTGCTCGAACGGGTGAAACTGGAGGAAGACCTTGGAAACCTCGTTGTCATCGGCGACCGCGAGGCCGTCGAGCAGGTGCATGGCTTCGTCGAGGCGCTCGAAGGGAAGATCGCGCGCGCCGGCGAGAGTGTCAAACGCATGCTGTATCGCCCGGTCAATACGAAACCCGAAGACCTGATAAAACTCGCAACCGATTCCCTCGGGGAAAAAGCCACGCCCAAGATGCAGAAAGATGACCGGACCGACACGATCGTGGTCTCGGGCTCGTCCGACGCGGTCGACCGCGCCCTCGCGCTGATGAAGAATCTCGACCGCCCCCGCACGCGCCAGGCGATCATCCAGGTGCGCCTGCTGGAATTGAAGCGGCAGGACCTCTCGACGCTCGGGCTGAAGGTGCAGGCCACCTCGATCGCCGCCGCCGACATCTCTCGGCCGCCGACGAGCGTCACCCTGCCCGCCGATTTCTCGTTCGACAACACCCTCGTGAACGCCAAGACTCTGGCGAATCCGACGCTCCGGTGCATGGACAAGGAAGAGGCGACGATCGATATCTCCGAGCAGATTCCCGTGAAGAACACATCCACGGAATACCTGCCGCTCGCCTCGACGACGCTCGCCGCGCGCACCTCAGACAACTGGTCGACCTACGACATTGGTATAAAGCTCACGATTAAACCGCACATCCATATCGACAACGAGGTGACGATGGACGTCAACGCCGACTTCACCGAACTGGTGAAGCTCGTCGAGGGGCATCCGTGGACCGCGAAGCGGAATGTGAAGACCCGCATCCGCGTCAAGAGTAGCGAGACCGTCGTCATCGGCGGCCTGATTCGGCGGAAAAACGGCACGACTCGGAAACCGATACCGATCATCCACAAGATCCCCCTCCTGCGCAAGCTCGTGAAGCCGATCGAGTATCGCGACAACGAACAGGACGAGACGGAAATGGTGATCCTGTTGCGCCCTCACGTCGTCGGGAGCGAGGCCGAGAAGGGAAGCAACCCGACGCTGCTGCCAACCCTCGTCGACGCCGGGAAACACCCGGAGCCCGACGCACGGTTCGCGGATGCGGCGGATGATCCGTTCGCGGCAGCCACGGTTGGAGCGGCGACATGGCAAAGGTGAACAGGCATGTCAGCCGGCTTCGGCCCCTGATGTTCTTGGGGCTTTTCTTCGTCGCCGCCATCGCCGGCTTCTTCGGGGAAAACCGGGCGCTCGAGTCGGCCAGCAGCGTGACGCGGATCGACGTGGTGCGGGAGTGGGCGCGCGTTCTCAAAATCCTCCGCCCCCTCCTGAACCAGGAAACGTTCTCTTCGTATCGCATGCCCCCGTTCTCGGATTATCCCGGAGAACAGGATGAAATGGTCGTCGCCGTTCTCGGCGCCGGGCTGATGCAGGGGTTTGCCGACGGGCGCTTCCAGCCCGAACGCCGGATGAACCGCGGCGAGGGCGTGCTCGCCGCCGGCCGGCTCGAGGAGTTCATCCGGGCGAGCATGAGGAACATGCCGAAAAAGCGCGAGCGGCGTCCAGCGTTCGCCGACATCGTCGACGGCCACTGGCTGTTCGACGCGCTGAGCCGCCTCGGCGGCATCGGCGCTCTCTCGTCGTTCGGCGAAGACCGGTTCTCGCCCGACCAGCCGCTGACGGGAACGGAACTTCGTTCTATAGGTAATAGTATAATTGATTACTACGGCCAGGACGTCGCCGTCATCGAGTCGTTGCCCGAAGGGCTCGGGGTCTCCCTGAAACCCGCGATCGGCGAACTCTCGATGCGCGACTTCCGGTACTGCTGGGCCGGCGGCGTCTGGCGCATGATGCCGGAGTCCGGCGTCATTCCGTGGGAAGAACGCAAATCGGGCGGCCTCCTTCATATCGCCGCGGCCGAATGGTCGGTGACGCCGACCGACGTCGTTCCGCTGAAGGGGCATGTCTGGTTCGCGGCCGTCCGGCGCAATACCGGCGAAGTCATCCGTGAGCGGCGCGGTGTGGGAAAGGATGATGCACCGTCCGCTCCCGCCTTGCATCTGAACGAAACCGACGAGCATACCCGCAAGCGGCTCGAAGCGCATCTGAACGCGCTCTATGCGAAACTTCACGGAGGCGCCTCCGCATCGCGGGACGTTCCCGGAAACCGCCCCCCGGCCCCCCTCGTTCCCGAGGCCGAAGCTGCCTGCGCCCCTGAGGTGCTCGCCCTGAACGGGATGCCCGCAGGCGTGATGCAGCCCGTCGAACAGACATCGATGCCCGCACCGGAACCGCCGATTCCCGTCAGGCAGGTACCGGGCCCGGCGGCGGAACCTTCCGTCGGTGATCCCCGCATGTCGAAAGACCAGGCGGTGGTCGCTGAAAGGCCCGCTCCGACGGCAGAACCTGATGTCATCCAGGTGACCGGTTGTCTCCTCGACAGCCTGAACCGCCGGCCGATCGGGGGCGCGACCGTCCTGATCGGCACGAAGGATTTCACGACGGAGAAGGACGGCACCTTCCGGTTCCGAATCCGGAAAGACGCCCTGATCGAAGTAACGGCGTATGCCGAAGGATACGAGGCCCTGACGCTGAAATACCGGGCCGGGTTCCGGAAGGCGCCGCTCGTTCTCCAGCTCCGGCCCGTCCTCATCTCGTTCGTGGGCCGCATCGTGGATGCCGAAACCGGCGACCCCGTGTCCGGAGCAAGAGTGAAACTCGGCGCCCAGAGCGTCATCTCGAGCTCCACGGGCGAGTTCCGGATTCCGAAGGTCGCCGCGACCTACCACCAGATCGCCTGCTCGGCGCCGGGCTACATGGACACCTTTGAGATCGCCTACGTCGACCCCGACGGAAAGTCCTACGACATCAAGATGCGCCCACTCGTGGCGACCGCTGCCATGCCCGATGAGCCGCAGAACGCCGACGTCCTCTACGCCGAACCTCCCGACGCAATGGTGATCCCGGAAGAGTGACCCTCTCCCGCCCTGCGATCAATCCGGCTTTGATCGTCGCGCCACGACGATATGACACCAAAATCGTATGATATATATAGCTGTTTGAATTCGCAAATGCGTCTGTAGGGGCGGGTTTGAAACCCGCCCCTACACCCACCCTGGGGGAATCGTGATGGGTGATGGTTCTCAAGCCGGGAACATCAGGGCTGGACGCTCACCCGGGGCGTGAGACCGGCTTTTGCCGTATCCATGCTTCGGGATTTGGGACCGGGCCTGACGATGTGCGGCGTGATGAAGATGATCAGCTCGGTCCGCGTTTCCTTTGTCGTCTTTTTCTGGAACAACTTGCCGACGCCGGGAAGATCACCGAGGAACGGCACTTTCGAGATCGAGTCGCTCTTGTCCGTCTTGATCATGCCGCCGATGACGATCGTGTGGTTGTTCCGCACGATGACCTGGGTCTGGGCCGTGCGGTTGCTCAAATTCGGGGTCGAGTTGCCGCCCAGCGTCGTGAAGCCGAGCACGCTGCTGATCGTCGGGTTGATGTCGAGGAACACCTCGTCGTTTCCCGTGACCGACGGCGTCACCTGGAGCGAGATGTTTGCGTTCGCCTGGGAGACGGTGTTCGTCACCTGGCCCGTCTGGGCGTTCACCTGTGAGGCCGAGATGTAGGGAATCGCCTGACCGACCGTGATGTTGGCCTGGCGGTTGTTGAGCGTCGTGATGACCGGGTTGCTCAGTACTTTCGCGAACGAATGGGTCTTGAGCATCGCGAGCAGGGCGCGGAACTGGTTCACCGACAGGCTGCCGAACCTGAAGACGCCGGTTCCGCCCGCCGTCGACTCTTCGGGGGAGATCGACATGTCGAACACCGACTCGCTGGTTCCCGCGATCGGAATCTGTTTCTGCCAGTTGATCCCGAGGCGTTCTTCCTCGTTCAGGTCGATTTCATATATTTGCGCATCTATAGTAACCTGCAGCGGCGCGATGTCGAGCTTTTCGATGATTTCGCGGATGCGCTCGAGGTTGTTGGGCGTGTCCGTGATGATCATCATGTCCTGCCGGCCGGTGGCCGTGCCGCCGCCGGCCGCGCCCGCCTGGGAAGCCTGGCTCGAACTGAAGGACTGGATCACGGCTTCCTTCGCGATCGTCTGGATCGGCTGCTGGAGAACCGAAGCGTCGACGTAATCGAGATAGAACACCTCGGTGATCGGACGAGCGGTTACCTCGACCTCGGCTTCCCGGACATCGAGTTGGGGAAGGAGCGAATGGATCTTTTCCAGCACCGTCGAGGTGTCGGTGATGATCAGGGCGTTGGTGCGGAGATCGACCTCGGATTTTCCCTTTTCGCTGAGGAGCACCTTGTCGACGCGTTCCTTGACGGAGCTGGCCGTCGTGTTTCGGATGTTGAAGATCCGGGTGACGAGCGGGGCATTCTCGGATTTGAAGATGCGAAGAATCGTGCCGTCCCAGGAAAAGGCGAGGTTGAAGCTGCGGATGAGCGTGTTGAACGCTTCTTCGATGCTGACGTCGCTGAAGAGCACCGTCACCTCGCCGGCGATATCGTTGGCCAGCATCAGATTCAGGTTGATCAGCGAGGCGAGGGAGCGCAGGGCGTCCTTCACGTCCGTTTGCCGGAAGTCGAGAGACCTGATTGACATGTTCATCTCGTCGGGCAGTTCGAGGACGTTGCCTGGACCGGAGGTTGTCGTCGAGCCCGACGTGGCAGGCTGGAGAAGACCCTGCGACGGTGCGCCCGTGATGGGAGCGACCGGGGAGGGGGCGGGAGATGTCGTGCCTGCCTGGGGCAGGCCGCCGGATGCGGGCGGGGCGGCGGACGCCTGATACAACGGAAATGCCGGCTCGACGGGAGCGTCGGGAATCAGGGAGAGTGCGGCGGGCTCGATGCGGTCCGAATAGTTTTGGCTATAGATCTTCGCGCCGTTGCCCATGTCGGTCCAGCCGAGGCTGCGTGATGGCGGCCGGATCGGAACGGCCGTCGACGGTTGCCTGACCGTCGGCAGGAAGGGCGAGGGCATCGGGTTGGAGCTGCCGTTCGCGGAAGGAGGTTTGATCGCCGGCGTGCGCGTCGATGCCTGCGGCAGGGGCTGCCACGCCTGGTTCTGACGTGGGGCGCGGCGCCGGGAGCCCGCCTCGGCGACCGGATGGAACGAGCCTTCCAGCAACAGGGCGGCGACCAGCGCGGCAAACGCGATTTTCCGGCATCTGAGCAGGATCAAGATGAGTCTCCTCCACCTTCAGATATCGGCACGCCGCCACCTTTTCGACAGAGGGGAGATCTTCGGCAAGGAATCGCAAATGTAAAATCACTCGCTATATAACCGTCGGGACGGTTCCCGGGCCTCCCGGAGAGCATCATATTGAGTCCTGCATATCAAAAATCAGCTTCGTGTCTCCGTTCGTGCTGAACTTGTCGAAGCACGAACAGCCACTTGCCGATGATTCCTCATTTCGCCCTTCGACAGGCTCAGGGCGAACGGGGGGCTTTCATTCTGCAGGAATCAATAAAACGCACGGGGGAGGGTCTGAAGCCAGCCCTGCCCGCACCATCTGCGGAATGTGTACGTGATCCGATCAGGCCGACGGCTTCGAAAGCTGGGTGTGCGCTTCCTTCACCAGTTCGTTGCCGTTGACGTCCTTGATGACGAAGGACACGGTTGCCCGCAGGGGGGCGATGTCGGACGGCGAGTTCAGCATGAGCGAAGCGGCCTGAACCGTATACACCTCGACCGCGGCGGTGGTCTCGACCGGGGTTTCCCCTCCGGGAGGAAGATACAGGTCGAAGGGCATGTCCAGAACGGAAAGCTCCGGAAGCGGCTCTCCAATCCTCGTTTCATACAGGACCGAGTAGCTGATGATACGCGACGGAACGCCCGTTTCGACGCTGAACCTGACGGAAAGCGGGTCGGCGGTGAGACTGATCGAGCCGCTCGCGTCCGTGGTGACGGTTGCGGTGATCGGGTTCGGCGTCACGCTCGTCATGGTTATCAGGACGGCCGGATACACGGTTTTCTCGATGCAGCCCGTGATCAGGATCAGGCTTGCGAGGGAAAACAAGAGAAGGAAGCGTCCGTGCCTTCGCGTCGAGCTCATGCTGTATCTATCGGCAGGGAACGCCGGTCACGAAAGGTTGTTACTGTCCCTTGCCCCTGGTGAATTCGTCGACCACCGAGAGGGTGTCGTCCTTGATCTGGATTTTTACCCCGAATTTTGGCATGAGATAGATTTTGTCTGCATCGTCGAGCGTGATGTGGGTTTTTTCGATCTTCCGGATCGTCTTCCCCATGTAGGTGTCGCCTGTGCGATAGACATTGCGGTCGATGATCGCGACGAGAGCGTTCTTCGTCTCGATTGTCCCCCCGAAGGTCGTGGTCATGATCTCGGTTGGTTTCGTTTTGCTGGTGCGTGTCGGGTTGGCCGCCATCTCGGCGGCGGCCGACGCCTGAGCCTGTTCGATCATTTTCGCGAAGGGGGAGGGTTCGAAGGGGTTGCGCTGCAGCTTCTCGAATCCCAGGATGACGGGGTCCTTCCGAAGTTCCGTCTCATCATTCGGGGGCCGGAGGTCGGCTGAATCGCTCGGAGTGGCGATGGTGGTCGACGTTGCCGTACCGTCCGGGGCCTCTGTATCCGGAGGGACTCCCGGTTTCGAGGTGCCTGAAGCGGATTCAGGGGATTGCTGCAGGTCGAGATCGTCGAGATTGACGGAGGCGGCCGGTCGTGGCGGCTTTTTCGGCGTCTGCTTCGGTCGGTTCTTGTAGAATTGGGTTCCCATCGCGATGGATAGGATCAGCAGACTCAGATAGAACAGCCGGATGCCCATGCGACTCAGCCTTCACCGGGCGCTGCCGCAGCAGGCGCTTTCTGTTGTTCGGGAAGCATTACGGCCGTGGGGCTGATATCGAATTTGAATGTTCCGCTTGCATCGGGAACGAGCGGGGGAAGGCTGATGGAAATGATCTTCTTGTGCGATTCGAGAATTCTGAGAAAAATGCCGAGCTGTTTGAGATCACCATTGAAGGAGATCTTCACGGGATACTCCTCGAAGGTGATCGTCTCGAAACTTCTGGTGACCGGCGGTTGGGGGTTGATGCTCTTCAACTCGAGGCCTGCCTGTTTCGCGATCCTGCGCAGGTCCTGGAGAAATTCGGGGGCCCTCATCTTGCCGTAGCACAACTCTTCTGCTTCGAGGCGGTCTTTCTTCAGATCGTTTACCTCGATCTTGATCTCCTCGATGTTCGCGACGGCCGATTCGAGTTCGCGAATCTGGTCCTGAATGCTCTTGCTCTTTTTCCGCTCTTTTTCGAGAAGGAGCTTCTGTGGGGAATACAGAAACTTCCAGCAGAGAAATATCACGGCGAGCAGGATGACGATGGGTTGTGCTGCGAGCTTCGGATCGTCTTTCGCCCTGAGGCACCACTCGTACAGTTTGATGTCTTCAGCCATGGTGTCTCAATTCCCTTCAGCCGCTTCCGGGGGCGGAATGACGATTTTTCCAGAGAGGGCGAACTTGATGAAATACTGTTTGTCGTCGATCGGCACTTCCTCCGTCGAATCGATGGCGGGGGACTTGAGGAACCGCGCGTTTTCGAAATACCGAATGTAATCGAACACGCGGTCGGACGAGTCGGTCTGGCCCGTAATTTTGAACGTGGGAGGATTGCCTTGCCGGGAGATGACCAGTTCCTGGATGAAGATCTGTTTCGGCGTGATGCTCGCGATTTCCAGAAGGATCTGCGAGTTCGGGAACCGGAGCTTCTGGATCTCGTCGGGAAACCCGATCTCCTTCGTCAGCCGTTCCTTTTCGGCGAGCAGTTCGGTGACCTCGTTTTGCGACGAGGTGAGCTCGCCCAGCTTGTTCTGAAGTTTCTGATACTCGGTTTTCACGTCGGAGACATCCTGCCGGATTTTTACGACCGGGATGAGAAGAAGCAGGAGATACAGAATGCCGCCCAGAGCCGCGATCAGCCTGATTTTTTTTTCGTCGAGTTCGAGATTGAGCCCGAATTTTTTTGCGATACCCGTCCCGAATTTCGAGCTGACCTTCGAAAGATCAAGCGTCTGGACATGCCGGTTCGGAAACAGGATGTCGGTGAAATTGATGATGGATGGTGAGCCGTCGTACATGGCAACTCCGACCGGCGCGGCGAACTGGGGGGCTTCCGCCTGGAGCCTGGCCGCGGAATATGCGACGCCGGCGGTCGAAAGCTCCTTGAACGGATTCGCCAGCTCGACGGGAATTTCGAGGCTTTCCTCGATGAATTCCCTGAAATTTTTCATCGCCGCCGAGCCGCCGGAGAGGATCGCCCGGTCGATGCCGCTCTCGCCGAGCTGAGAGATGTAAAAGCTGATCGAAAGTTGTATATGCTGAAATATCTTTTCGACGGTCGCGAAGATCTGCTTTGCCGCGAACTTCTCGACCCCTTTGAGATTCTGAAGCTCGTCGGGGGGCAGAATGCCGAGCTTGTGCTTCAGTTCGGTCGCCTCGTCGATGCTCTTGAACTCGATCTTCGCCCCGTCCTGCTCGCCGCCTGCGAAAATAGCTTCCGTTATCGTTTCGCCGCCCATGTTGATGTCGCGGTAGAAGTTCAGGATGCCGTTCTTGTAGATCATGACGGAGGTGGTCTTGTGCCCGCAGTGGATGACGGCGACCTTCGCTTCCCTGCCCGGGGGCGGCCGGAGCTGGGAGCCGAGGGAGAGCTCGAGGGCCTGGGGCAGGGTGAGGATGCCTTCGTTGCTCAAGCCGCCGCCCTTGAAATTGTCCGAGACGAGCTGGGCGACGTCTTTCTGGAGCGCGGCGACCATGACCTGCGCGAGCGCCTTCTCCTCCTTGACGATTTCGCCGATGTTCGAAAAACCGAGAACGGCGTTTTCCATCGAGAACGGCATCTGCTTCGCCGCCTCGGCCTTCACCGCACTCGCAAACGCGTTCTTCTCGGGAATCGGCGGAATCTCGAAATACCGGATCGTGACCGCACGCCCCGATGCCAGCGTGATCCCTCGCTTCGTCTGGATCTGGTTGTCGTACAGCAGCTCCGTGAGATGCTTCGTCAGGAATTTCTGCAGCTTGACCTGCGCGTCCTTCTCGATATCGTCCCGGCTCATCCGCTCTTTCTCTTCCGCCGTCAACAGATGCGTGAACGGCGGAATCGGCAGATGCGCCACCGCTTTCAGTTCCGGAGAACCGCTGCCGTCCCGCTCGATATAAACGAACTTGAGCGAGAAAGCCCCGATATCTATCGCTGCAAACGGATCAAAGGTGTTTTCTGCCATGTCATCGCCCGGGGAAAAAACCGCGGAATAATTCCCTGCGCCTGAAAGAGACGCAGGGAAAAGTATACCATATCTGAACGTCCAGCCCTGTATCCTCGAAATCTATGCAATCGAGCGAAATAAAAAAGGGCGCACCGAAATGCGCCCTTGGGATTATTGTCAGATTAGAATTTCGTTCGGGCAACCGAAAGAACGATGTCATCGCCGGTATAATTGGTCAACGTTGCAGAGGTGTAGTTGTCGAAGGTCTGGTCCGGGCCTGCCGCATGCAGCCAGATGGCCTTGTTGTAATGGAAATATCTGATCCGTGTTCCCCAGGAGTCATACATAAAATCAAGGGGCTCGGAGTCCATGTATGGCCCCTTCCACTTTTGATTGGAATACTTGGAGATATTGAAAACAAAGCCTCCGATGTTATTGATTACGCCTGTTCCGTAGGAACCACAGGTCAGGATGTTATTATCGATGCTGTCACCGAACAGATTGGCGTCTGAATTGTAAAGAACCGCACAAGACACCTGTGCGGCATCGCCCCAGAAAGGATACCGACCTACATCGCCGTTATAGGCGAGGATTGCACTCTTCAGGCTGGAGAGTTTGGATTTTGTCGCAGAGGCACGTCCCTGGTCGGTGATGCTGGTAATCATCGGGCCGGCGACAGATGCCAGAACGGCAATGACGATGATGACGACCATGATTTCCATGAGTGTAAAGCCGCTTCTATTGGCTACTGGTCTAGATTTGGGCCATGCCATAGGCGCCCTCCCTTTAAGGACGTTTCAGATTCACTCGCTTACAACATGAGCAATATAGGGAACGATAAACAGGGTGTCAAGGGAATTCACACCCGGAAACTATTTTGTCGCAGGCAGAACTGGGAAATCCCTCTGTGATACTATCGGGTCATCCCGCATGGAAATCCACACAAATTTACACCTTCACCAGGGACAATATGCTCAAAAAAACACATATCATCATAGCAACCTGCATTCTGATACCAGTGTTGTCCTGGCTTTTCGCTCAAACGTCTGAACTGTCAGGTGACGGCAGAATTCCATTTTTCGATCCCGACGTTCTTCTGTATGTCCGGTGGCTGGAGCAGTCGATTCTCTCCGGGAAAACAATTTCCTTCGATTCCTACTCGTGTTTTCCGACCGGCTATGAGATCCGCGTTCCACCCCTCCTGATGGGCCTGATGACCCAGACGATCCTTGCTGTTCATGCGCTGGTACCCGGTGCGGGGGCATTCCAGCCCGAGTGGCTGGCCGGAATCCTTCCGCCTCTGGCATATGCGTTTCTGATCTTCATCGCCTTTGGCATTGCGAAATGGAAAACCGGAGGGCTTCTCGTTCCGATTTTTGTGATCGTGGGGGCTTTCCCGGGCATCGCCGCTTCTCATTGCTTCGATGCACTCCGGCTTGATCACCATTTTCTGGAGGCCTTTTTTCTCTGGATGTTCATTTTTTCGGGATGGTTGTTCATCGATACAGGGAAAGAATTCCTCATCATTCTCGGAGGGCTGATGGGAGGGGGACTTCTTCTTTCGTCGTTGAGCGCCCCTCTCTACTTCCTTATCATCTGCCTCATCACGGGTATCTTCTGGGCTGGAGCCTGGTCGCATGCTGACCGGACGGTCGAATTCGGGAAGTCTGCAATGCTCATCGCCGGAGGAATGGGGATCATATATCTCATCTGGCATCCGCCGACGGGAAGCTGGAAACGTTTCAATGAGTTTCAATGGCTTCAGCCCCTGTGTCTCGTTGCCGGCGGATGTTTCCATGCATTGCTTCAGCGGCTGTCAGATTATTCCCGCGACAGACGGTTGTTCCTTGCAGTCATGGCCGTTTGCGGAATAGGAATTCTGTTCCAGGAAGGGGTGAAGGAAATTCCCTTCATGAGGGATGCATTCTCCCTGCTTTTCAACAAGAACAGGCTGATGGCGACCATAAGCGAACTCCAGCCGATTGGATCGCTTGGCGGGCCGGATGGCCAGATCCGCTATCAGCAGGCATGGTACGCCTGGTTCGGATGCGTCGTCCTGTTTCTTCCCCTGGTCTTTCGGAACACCTTCGGTCTTTGGTCCGGTGGTGGGCGTTTCGGATTCATATCCCTGATGAGCATTCTCGTTCTCGGATCTGCGCAACGCAGGTGGCTCCGGCTTTTGGGGCCAGGCCAGGCGTTACTGGCCGGCTCGATTCTCGCCGAACTTTTCAGAACCCTTTCCAGGAAAAAGAACGGAGAGAATGAGCCCTGTCCGCCAGATCCGCTGGCGTTCGCGACCATGGCGATCGTCATCATGGTGCAGCTTGGGGTTTCATGGCATTCTTCCGCCCATTGGAATTTTCCGAGTGCCCATATCATCGAGGCTGCGGAATGGCTCGAGAGAAATTCTCCTCCCACATCGGGATATTCTGACGAGGGAAAGCCGGAATACGGTGTTCTCACGATGTGGGATCACGGAAATTCGATTGCCTACTATGCCCGACGCCCTGTGATTGCAAACAATATGCAGCTTGGGATCGTGAGGCTGGCCGATGTGTTCACGGCGGCAAGCGAGCGGGACGCTCTCGATGCGTGCAGAAAATATGGGATCAGGTATCTTTTCATGACCGACCTCTCCGGGCGTGCGCAGACGATCGATATCCTGAATGAATACAAGATGAACGCCGGGCGCGCGATTCGCGGGGAATACCTCGATCTGGGATGGCAGACCTCAGGTGTTTCCCGGAACATTGAGTATGATAAAACATTTTATTGCTGGGCATATGAAATGATGTCGTTCTTTTCGACGCCGGCCTTCAGGGAGGGAGCATCGAATTTTCGCCTGATCTTTGCCTCGAAAAACGATTGGACGAATCCGGTGCCCGCGGTCCTGATCTTCAAGGTCGTGGACGGGGCTCTGCTGAAGGGGCGGGCAGACCCGGGAAGCCACGTGACGGTTTCCCTCGATTGCAGGGTCTCCATGGCCCCGGTTCGGTACAGGAAAAGCGTACGCGCCGGTGATGACGGAGCCTACGAGGTTCGCGTGGCTTACCCCACGGGATATGCCGTCGGCAGGATAACGACTGGCAGTGACTATGACATCGTGGAGACGATCGGAAACAAAAAGGTGAATCGCAAGATACGGGTGTCGGAAGCTGATGTCGATGCCGGATCGGTGATGGATATTAAATAGTAGTTACGATAAAAGACAATCCAGCTCTTCTCGCGCGACCACGTCCCATGACCTGATGCCCGCGACTTGCGCGCTCGTCTTGCCGGCGGATGTCCGGAACGCCGTCGACGCGAGGGCGGCCGCAAGCGCCGCGGCAAGGTTCTCCGCCGATCCCGGTTCAACCAGGTTCAGGGCCGGTGACGGTCCCATTTCCCGGATTGCCGGAAGGTCGCTGGCCACGACCGGCAGGCCGGCCGCGAAAGCTTCGAGAATGGTGAGAGGGTGCCCTTCGCTGATGGATGGGTGAACCAGAATATCGTGGGAATGATAGAGGGTTGCCATCTCCTCGTGTGGAACATGGCCGCGGAACCGGACCCGGGACCCGAGCCCGAGTATGCCAGCCAGTTCGCGAAGCCGCTTCTCGTCAGGGCCGGAACCTGCGAACGTGCAGGTGAAGGGGGCACCACGGGTGTCATTCAGAATGTGCAGGGCGCGGAGAAGGTGCTCTCCGCCTTTTGCCGCGACCAGTCTTCCAGCGAAGAGCAGGCGGACCGGACCATCCTCCCGAGGGGCATCAGCCCTTCCGGGGGAAAGGGACTCCAGGTCGACCCCGTTGGGGATGAAATGAATGCGGGACGGAGGAGTGCACCGGCGAAGCCTTTCGAAATCGGTCCGGTTGGCACAGATCACGTGATGATACGCCCCGAGAGGCGGATGCGTCCATCGGGCCGCGAGAAAACCGGCAATGCCGGGGAGCAGGCCGTAAGACGCTTGCCAGGTGGCAAAACATGCAGGGTGGTTATGGATGATCGCGAGACGACGTGGTCCGCGGTAACGCCTGAGGGGCAGGATGAACGAAGGCGGAAAGGGCGACCAGTCTTCCCGGACGGCGTCGAACCGCTCTGCGCCCAGAAGATTGCGGATGGTTCCCATGAGCATCAGGCACGACCAGGCCAGGACAACGTGAGACGTCGGTTCGAACCGCTTCAGCACGAAGTCCGGTAACGTCGGCACGCTGATGACTCGAACGTTGTCCCGCAGTTCCGATACACGTTCCTGTACAGACGTTTTTGCGCCGATCCAGATGACTGCATACCCCATCCGGACGAGGCGTCTTGCGACTTCCCAGCTTCTGATCTCGGCGCCGCCGGGGTGAAGAGGCGATGCCTTGTTGATGAACAGGAACTTCTGACGGGCCATTCAATCCCCATGTCCCGGGAGGGTGAGGGCAAAATTCGTGCTTTTTCCACCGTTCTCATACCATGCATAGTCGAGAGACCGTATCAGTCGTACAAGCTCGTCGTGGTCTGGAATCCCTGGACGAACGTAGTAACAATGGGTGTCTTGCGGAGACATGCCGAAGACGCCGGCAGGGGTGAACTGGTACTGCTTCGCGTATTCATACAAGACGAGCGTCTGATGACCCCATGGCGAGCGGAGGAGTCCTGGATCGACAGGGTGAAACGGAGAGAAATATCCATGCCACACGAGAAGATCGGGCTTGTTCCTGTCGAGATACTCCTTCGTGACGAGCCCGTGATGGGCGATCCACTGGTCATTGAGCCCCCATGTGTCTATGGCCCGCCATTTTGAATACAGAGGGAGCAGGCCCGCTTCGGTCGTGGCCATCGTATACTTCCGGTCTGCAAAACGATGAAGCATGATGGCGATGTCGTATCGCCCGTCTTTTGCATATGTGACGGTTGTCGAATGAATGACCTGCCGACGGAGGATCATACCCGCGAACAGAAGTGCGACGATGATGAGAGCTGTTCGTTCGAGTCCCGTCAGCTCGGACAGGGTGGGGAGATGAAGGTCTTCCCGCAGCGTGCTGACGAGGGGAAACCATGAGAGCACGCCAAGAACAAGGACCGGATACTGGAATCTGGCTCCGAAATTCATTTCATCCGACAGCATGACCCACATGACGATCGAGCCGACGATGGGGATGAGGAATGCCAGCCCTTTCAGGAAAAGCTCCTTCTTTCGGAAGGTCAGGAGAAAGGCCGGAATGAAGGGATACAGGAAGACGTAGCTGTTCCTGAATGAAATCTCGAGGACGGGATAATGGAGAAATCCGCCGCCTTTTTTGTAAAAGGGATTGGGAAGGGGATACCCGAAGTAGTTCCACCTCCAGAGAAAATAGGCTCCCCCGAGAGCAAGGAAGATCGAGCAGAATGTGGACGCAAGACGCCGATACTCGGCCCATGGCATGAGGAGGCCGAGAGCGATCATGATATATATCGAAATGAATACTCCTTCCGGCCTGATGAGACCGGTCATCAGACAGACGATGGAAAAGAGGATGAAATCACGGGTTGTCCCGGTAGAAACGAGCAGACGCTGTGCCAGAAGCCAAGCCAGGCAGATGGAAAATGCGAAGAATGGCGTTCCGAAGTAGGCCGCCGCGAAAAAAAGCCCGGGTCCGACCGTGAAATAGATTGCGCTCAGCAGTGCGGGGATCATTCCGGCCCCCTGGATCCGCCTCATGCCGATGTAGATGAGCACCGTCGTTCCGAAATGCGCCAGCAGAGTCAGGAGCCTGACGGCGCATTCCAGGGAACATCCGATGCCGTGCACTGCGGCAACCGCCAGCAGGAACAGGAAGTCCGTCGCCCCGTCGACGGGAGGTTCGCCTACGTTCCATACGATCCCTTTTCCCGCAGCGAGATGCTCCGCGTATCGCATGAGGATCGCGGCGTCTTCGAATGGTGGGATACTGAAATCGACGAACCGCCATGCGAAAAAGCCGGTCAATATGACGAGCGATATCAATGCGACGGCGTCAGTGGTGATTCTGTTCATGGCTGCTGGCCGGAAGCCGCACATCAGGGATTTCTTCCGGTTCCCGGGGCTTGCTTGCGATGGTGAGTCGCGAGATGGAGAGAATGCTCCTGGGCAAGAACCTGGATGGCCCTTGTCAGCGCGGCATGGCGGAGGGAGCTCTGGAGGGCGAGGAGCATCAGAAACAGCTGGCCGAAGAAGAAGATGGTCGAGGTCGGAGCGACGATGCCGAGGAGGGAACTGATGCGCTTCAGCAGCCTGTAATGGAGTCCCAGGACGAAGGTGATAATGCCGACAAGGAGCCACAGCCAGGAATCGTCTTCCCGAAACCTGCGGCGCCGGACGAGGTCGAGGGTGAGATACAGGATGCTGCAGCTCAGGGTGACGACCCAGGCTTTCTGCCGGGGCGGGAGACGGGTTTCTTCGAACTGGTCAGACATCATGCCCTCCGAGGTGGCGAAGAAGTGTCATCACGATGGACATGAGCATTTTCGCCGTATAGCGGACCGGATGAAACCAGCCGCTGTGCATGCTCTGTCCCGGAAGCGCCCTGTGCATCATCACATCCACTTCGCGAATCCGAATTCCCGCGAGATGGAGCATGATGAAAACATCCGCGTCAGGGTAATCCATGGGAAATCCGTCGCGGACGAGCAGTTCCAGAACCCGGCGATTCAGTGCCTTGAATCCCGACGTGGGATCCTTCAGTGGAACACCGGTGAGACACCGGCAGATCGATGCGAAAAACCGTCTGCCGACATCTCGGACGAACGGGGAGTCGTAAGGGCACCCTTTGTGGAATCTGTTGCCGACGACGAAATCGGCCTGCGCTTGCTGGATGGGGGCGATCAACTTCGGAATCGAGCCGGCGTCGTGCTGCCCGTCCGCGTCCATCTGCACGAGAACGTCGTATCCCTGGCGAAGGGCATATTTGAACCCTGTCTGCAGTGCGCCGCCGTAGCCAAGATTTATCGGTAATGATATACAATGTACGCCGGCTTTTTCCGCAATGGAAACCGTCGCATCGGTCGACCCGTCGCTCACGACGACAACATCTGCGCCGCCGGGCAGGGTATCTGCAAGGGATCTCAGCGTTGCCGGAAGCCTGTGCTCCTCGTTGAACGCCGGAATGCATATCAGGACACGCCGCAAAGGCGCCGGACCAGCGCGTTCAAGAGATTCGCGCGGGGGGTGGGGTCGCGATTTGTGCCGTCCGGGCGGCGGACGTCGTGTCGGGAAGCCTGAGGGGGGCTGGACAGGGATCATTTCATCTGCTGGACGATCGAGAAGAGGGGCATGAAGACCGACAGGGCGATGCCGCCGATGACGATGCCCATGAAGACGGTGAGGATCGGGGTGAGGGCGCTGGTGAGTCCTTCGAGCGCCTCGGAGGTCTCCTGGTCGTAAAAGTCGGCGACCTTCTCGAGCATCTTGTCGAGATTGCCGGAGTTCTCGCCGACCTCCATCATCTTCTGGACCATCGAGGGAAAAATCTTGCTGCCCTTGACGCTCGATGCGAGCCCCTTGCCCTGTTGTACGGAAATGGCCATCTGGCCGACGATCTCCTCGAGCACCTTGTTGCCCATGACCGAGCCGGTGATGCGAAGCGCATCGAGGATCGGAACGCCGGAACCGAGAAGGGAACAAAGCGTGCGGGCGAACCGGCTGATCGCGATTTTTTTCGAAATCGGCCCGAGGATCGGGGCGGAGATGACGAATCTCGCCAGAAGCGACTCCCCGAGCTCCGTCTTGAAAAAGGTGTAAAGGCCGAAGGCGACGCCCGCGAGAACGCCGATCACGAGGACATACTGCTCACGGAGGGTGTCCGACGCCCAGATCAGGAACTTCGTGATGGGCGGAAGCTCGGCTTTCATCTTCTTGAACATCTTCGTGAAGTTCGGGAAGATCTTCACGAGCAGGAAGACGACGCAGCCGATGGCGAGAACGAACTGGACGACCGGAAGGGTGAGGGCCGACTTGACCTTGCCCCTGATCTTGGAATCGGCTTCGGAAAAGGCCGCCAGCCGCATGAGCACCTTGTCGAGAATACCGCCGGCCTCGCCGGCCTCGATCATATTGCAGTAGATATTGTTGAAAACTTTCGGATGTTTGCGGAGCGCCCCAGAGAACGGCTGGCCGGAGCGGAGATCCTTGCCGACCTTGTCGAGGACGTCTTTGAAATAGGGATTCTCGGCCTGGTCGTACATGATGCCAACCGAGTCGACCAGAGGGATGGCCGAACCGACGAGCGTCGACAGCTGGACGGTGAAGACCATCAACTCCTTGGCCGAAACGCTGCCGCCGAAGGAGAGGTTGAAGCTGCCGCCTTCCTTCGCGGCGGTCGCCTTGATCAGGTAGAAACCCTTGTCGGACAGCATCGAGGCGAGTTTCGCCATGCTCTCCGCTTCTATCTGTGTTTTGAGAACTTCGCCCTTCGCGTTCTTGACTTCACAGTCGAACTTCGGCATCCGGTCACCCCCGCATCACCGACATATTACCGGTCCGCCGCCCCGTATGCAAATTCCCGGAAGATCTCTGTGAAATCGCTGTGTTGTGGTATGCGTTTTTCACTTTTATTGATTCCTGCAGAATGAAAGCCCCCCGTTCGCCCTGAGCCTGTCGAAGGGCGAAATGAGGAAACATCTGCAAGTGGCTGTTCGTGCTTCGACAAGCTCAGCACGAACGGAGACACGAAGCTGGTTTTTGATATGCAGGACTCAATAAAATCAATCCGCAGATACCGCTGATGAAGCAGATGGCGCGGATGATTCCTGAAAAACGAGCGGTTCGGCTGTCGTTTCAGCTCTATTCTTTGCGGGAGAGGGCGAAGATTTCTTCGGGGGTGGTGAGGCCCTGCTGGAATTTCAGGGTGATGTCCTCGCGCAGGGTCTTCATGCCCCCGGCGATCGCGGCCTGCATCAGGTCGTCGGGACCGGCGTTCTGGATGATCAGGCGACGGATCTTCTCGCTTGTGTACATCACCTCGTGGACGCCGAGACGGCCCTTGTAGCCGGTGTTGCCGCATTTGTCGCAGCCCTTGCCTCTATAATACGTGGTATTTATCGCCTCGGGGGGGAGGCCGATCTCGTTGAGGACCTCCGGGGTGATGGTCGTGTCGGGATTCCGGCAGACCTTGCAGATGCGCTTCGCCAGACGCTGAGAGACGATACAGAGAAGCGCGGCCGAGACGAGGAACGGCTCGACGCCCATGTCGACGAGGCGGGTCGCGGTGCTGGGGGCGTCGTTGGTGTGGAGCGTCGCGAAAACGAGGTGACCGGTGAGGGCCGCTTCGATGGCGATCGTCGCCGTCTCCTTGTCGCGGATCTCGCCGAGCATGATGACATCTGGATCCTGTCGCAGGAACGCGCGCAGCACCGTCGCGAAGTCGAGGTTGATCTCCTGGCGTACCTGCACCTGGTTGATCAGCTTCAGTTTGTATTCGACGGGGTTTTCGACGGTGCAGATGTTCATGTCGACGCCCTTGATGGCGTTCAGGCACGCATACAGCGTCGTGGTTTTTCCCGAGCCCGTGGGGCCCGTGACGAGCACCATGCCGTTTGGGGCGCCGATGGCTTTCGTGAGCAGCTTGTAGTTGTCCGGGGTGAAGCCCATCTGGTCGAGGCTTACCTGGACGTTCGACTTGTCGAGAATCCGCAGGCAGACCTTCTCGCCGAACGCGACCGGAATCGTGTTGACGCGGAAATCGATCGGCTTGTCCATGATCGTCATCTGGATGCGGCCGTCCTGCGGGATGCGCCGCTCCGAGATGTCCATGCCCGAGAGGATCTTGAGGCGGGAGACGGCCGACGCCTGTGCTTCGGGCTGGAGGGTCATCGCGATCTGGAGGGTGCCGTCGATGCGGTAGCGGATGCGCAACTCCCCTTCGTCGGGCTCGATATGGATGTCGGAGGCGCCCTTCTGAACGGCCTGGGTGAGGATCAGATTGACCAGCTTGATGATCGGGGTTTCCTCGCTGGCCTTCTTCAGGTTGTCCATGTCGCCTTTCTTGTCGCCCTCGGGGCCGTCGGCGGTGATCTGGCTCAGGGCGTCGGCCATGGCGCCGGCGACGTACAGCTTGTCGAGCGTCTCGTTGATCTGGACTTCGGAGCAGATCGAGCGGACGACCTCGCAGTTGTTCTGGAACTGGATCTCGTCGATGATGAACACGTCGAGCGGGTCCGCCATCCCGATCATCAGACTCTTGCCGTCGAAGTTGATCGGCACGAGCATGTGCTTGCGCGCGATCTTCTCGGGCACCATTTTCAATATCTCAGGCTTTATTTCGACCTTGTTCAGGTCGACGAACGGCACCTTGAGCTGCTTTCCCAGCACCGGGAGGAGCTTCGCGTCGGTGAGATACCCCAGTTCGATCAGCACCTGGCCGAGGCGCTTCCCGCGCTTCTTCTGCTCGGCAAGGGCGATGTTCAGCTCCTTGTCCGTGATATGGCCGGCTTCGATCAACATCTCGCCGATTTTTTTCCGTTTGAACATTGCCTGGTTCCTCTATCCTGCTACGTTACGACGCATGAGCCTGAAATTCTTCGACTGGATCGGATGTTATTCGCAGATGACGCGGATAACGAATGTAAATTACTCGATATAACAAGAGCAGGAATCTGCGAAATCTGCAAATCATCATATCGGTGTCTCACGGGACGAAAAATCCTTCTTCAGCGGGCTGACTCCCAGTATTTGCGGCGGGCATCCATGTAGTGGGGGTTGAGCTTGATCGCCTGCTGGAACTCGTCCATGGCCTCATCCGTGCGTCCCTGCTTCTTCAGAACCATCCCGAGATGGTAATGCAGGTCGGCGTATTCGGGATGTTCCTTCAACAGGCGCTTGTACTCTCGTTCGGCGATGTCGAGTAGGCCGAGGTCGGTGAAGACGAGACCGAAATCGATGGTGACGCTGCTTTTGTCCAGCCGCCCGCCGAGATGATCCTCGACGACGCGTCGGTACTCGATCATCGCCTTGTTGAAGGCTCCCTGATCCTGGAGGATGCGGCCGACGTAGTAGCGCGCCGCCGCGTAGCGCGGATTGATGGCCAGAGCGTTCGAGAAGCTGGCCATCGCCTTGTCGAGGGAGCGGTTGTCGTAGAACAGGAGGCCGATGTTGAAGTGTGCGTCGGCGAAGCGGGGATTCAGCGTCAGCACCGACTCGTATGCCGCGATCGCCTGTTCCCTGTCGCCGATGCGCCGGTAGGCGTGGCCCATGTGGAGGTAGTAGACGGGGTTCTTGGGATGTATATTGACCGCTTTTACGAAGCAGAACGAGGCCTTGTCGTATTGCTCCTTGATGTAGAAAGCATTTCCGAGATGAAACAGCACCTCGTGGTGCTTGGGATGCACCCGCAGGAACTTGATGCAGGCGTCGACCAATTCGTCGATCAGGGCTGTGTTGTAGCTATCGACGGGGGCCACGTCAGCGCTGGGAAAGGACCGACTTGATGTCGCGGCCGAGCTTGGTGCGGGGCTCGACCAGCCGGAACGACGAGCGGTCGGTGCAGTACCGATGGAGAACCTCGAGGCCTTCGTAGGCGCGTTTCCCGAGCGAATCGAGCAGGCCTTCGAACAGCGGCGCGAGATGATGGATGCCCGGCTCGATCTGCTCCTCCTCGCGAAGGTGGAACCGCAGCTTGTAGACGATACCGTCGTCACGCCGGAAGATATCGACCTCGGGATCTTCGAGATGCTGGCTGCGCGAACCGAACCGCCGGACCGCGAAAAAGTGCTCGCGTTCGTAAGCCTCGTACAGGTCGACGCCCCAGATGTAGGGGTTCTTGAACACGCACATCGGAAAGATCGGCGACAGGAACCGCTTCATCGCGTCGACGACCTCGTAGTTGTACTGTTCGGCCGGAATCGTGATCGCGAGCTCGCCGCCGCGCAGTTCGAACATGCCGCCGAGCTCGAAATCGCCCCTGATGACCTCGATGCGCTCGGGTTTCTCGAGGTTCAGCAGAATCTTTCGGGTGCGGTCGTTGAACGTCGAAAACTCCTCGTCGGGCCGGTCGGAGCGGGTGATGCTCAGACGCTCGAGGGGCATGGCAAGGATCGTCTCGAGCACATTCGACAGAATCTCGCGGTCCTTGCGGCTGCTGAAAAAGACGTATTTCTCAAAAATGTCGCATGTCTCGTTCATGTGGCTGCCTTTTCCGATTTCACATACACCATCGTGATGTCGTCATCATGGGGAATGGTTTCCTTGAACCTGTTCATCTCGTTCATCACATGATACACCACCGACGCCGCTTTTCCTGCCGGCGCCGTGTCGAGGGCCGTCTTGAGCCGCTCGAGGCCGAACCGCTCGCCCTGCCGGTTGAGGAGGTCGAGCACGCCGTCGGTGTAGAGGAAGACGCCGTCGCCGGGAAGAAGGTCGACGGTGCGTTCCGAATAGGCGTTCTCCTCCTGCTCGAACAGGCCGAGCGGGATGCCCGCATCGAAGTCGATCTCCTCGACGAAACCTGTGCCGCTGCGCACCACGAGCGGCTTGCAATGGCCGGCGCTCGCGCAGGTCACGGTGCGCTTCTTCGGATCGAACACCGCGATGATCATCGTGGCGAACAGCGGCCCCATCTGCTCCTTGGCGAGCTGCTCCGAAAGGAACAGCAGGAACGGGCCCGGCCCGTCGAACTTGTCGGCCATGGCGCGAACCAGCGCCTGGATCTTCGACAGGAACAGGGCCGCGGGAAGCCCCTTCCCGGAAACGTCGGCGATCGTCGCGAGCAGGCGGTCGTTGGAAAGCGGGATCAGGTCGTAGTAATCGCCCGAGATCTCGTTGCAGGGAACGCAGGTGCCGTGAACGTCGAGGCCCTGCTGAATCGGCGACTGCTGCGGAAGCGTCGAGGTCTGCAGCGTCCGGGCGATGTCGACCTCGTGGATCAGACGATCCTGGCGTAGGTTCTCCTTGAACAGCCGGTGGTTCTCGATGCAGATGGCGATGTGCTTGTTGAACAGGGTCGCCATCACCTTCTCGTCGTCGGCGAGCGCGCGCCTTTCTGAGTTCGTGAAGACGACGAGACCGAGAATGCGGTTCCAGACCATGAGCGGGAGGATCGTCAAATCACGCGGCTCCTGGCGCCCCCGGAGAGGCAGGGAGAAGTTCTTCCAGTCATCCGAGTTCAGGCGCTCGATGTCGATTTCCTGCCGGATGATCTCGAGCATCTTGCGGGTGATCGGGTCGTCTTTCGAAATCAGCGGGAGAACCTCGCCGGTGCGCGGCTTCGTGCCGCACGCGAACTGAAGGGCTGACGCCTCGCGCGTGTAGATGAGGATCGTCATCGTGGGGAACAGCTCCTGACAGAGCTGGAGCGCCACGTGCAGCTGGCGGCCGAGCTCGGCCGCGTAGTTCATGTAGCCGAGCAGGTGCGAGATGCGCTCGAGATCGACGCACCGGTTGTGCAGGCGGGAAATGCTGCTTTTGTACCAGTCGATGAGGGCGTTCGACTGGAAGAACAGATCCGTCAGATCCGCCGGGGGGGTATCGGGAAGCGGCGAACCGTCGACGTGATCGGTCGACAGGTTCCTGATGGTGTTCCACCAGAAGCTGATGATGCCGAGCAGGAGAGACGTGAAGACGAGAAACCCGAGGCTCAGCAGGTTCTCCGCCGAATACCGTATATCAGCGGGAATACGATTCAGCGTGAGCGCGATGCCGCCCACGACCAGCAGAATGCCGGCCGTGAACAGAATGAACGGGTATCGTTTCAGGTAGGTGCGCATAGGACTTTCGTCCCGTCACTCTACACCCCCCGAACTCCCTGCGTCAACGCGCCCTGACTGCCATTCTCATTTCAAACTTCAAGCTTCAAACGTCTGACTTCCCCGAAGGGGTGCAAAACCATGTGAGCACCAGCTCGATCGGGGCGCCGACATACACGATCAGCAGAAGTTCCAATGCCTGAGAAACGTCTGGAGCGTTTTTGCACGCATCTTCAACGCGGCTGACGATCCGGAGCAGATCGGTGGATCTCTGCGAGCGCATCTGCGCCACAACGTCCTGGACGAGGTGGTTCAACGTGACGCTCAGATACAGGAACGTGAGCAGGAAAAGGCCGATCACGACCCAGCCGGCGAGCGAGCGTCCCATGGCCCGATGCCCCATGCCGGGGCAGACGAAAAGGCTGAGCAGGATCGCCTTGACCAGACTCCTGCCTGAAGGAGGCGTCGGTGTGGATGCCGGAGAAATGGCCGAAGCCGCGGTTCCATCGGGAACGGCGGCTTCTGGCTTGTCGTTTGAAGAGGCTGTCACGCGATCATGCGGCCCGATACTGCTCCCAGGTGCCGTCGAGCCTGCTGTCGAGCTTCTGCAGATGCTCCTGCAGCGCGTTGATGGCGGCGGGATCGCCGATTTTGGCAAGCGCTTCGCCCGCGGCCATGCTGACTTCTTCCTTCGGATCGGCGAGGGCGGCGATGAGGGCCTGGACGACGGCCGTGCCGCGCTTGTCGCCGAGCTGGATGCAGGAGATGCGGCGGACGCGCCAGTCGGGGTTCTTCAGGCCCCGGATGTACCGAAAGGTCTGATCGAGCGGCGTGACGGAAGCCAGGGTGGGAACGCGAGTCCTGTTCGCCGGCCGCGAGCCGGTCGAGGGCTGCGCCGTCCAGCGTTCCCAGGCGGCCGAGAAGACTTTCTCGAAAATGAACCATCCCGCGAAATAGACCATCGTCAGGAGCAGAATCTTGAATTCGAGTTCCAGCATGGCTGATGCCTCCGTCGATCGGATATTTTTCTCCGATATCTATCGGCATCGAACGACAAAAGCCGAAGAGGACGTTTCGTCCGACGGTTCAGAGCATGACGGGCCAGCGGGAGGTATCAGCGGGGAGCTTTCCTTCGAATACTGAAATCAGGCTCTCGATGTCCGGTGACCGGAAGCCGAAGGTCGCGAGGCCGGTCGTGGCTTCGGGAACGCAGTCGAGATCGTAGGGATTTCGCAGAGCCGCGAGAATCGTTCCCGGAGCTGCGGCCGCGAGACTCCGGAAGGCCTCTTTCTGACCGGGAAACAAATGGGCGTTGTAGGAGAGGATCAAGAGCTTCGCGGGCTGTTCCGCCGATTCGAGAGCCGCGCGGACCGGCGCCGCGATGGCGTCGGCGGCATCCTTCGGGTGATACAGGACGCAGCGGGCGTTTTTGAACGCTTTCTGAATCTGGTGCGCCGGACCGGCATCGGCGTGGTCCTCCTCGACCTGCACGAGCGAGGCGATGTGGGGGCATGCAACGACGAGGCGCGTGTCGGGAGCGAGCGGCAGATCGCCCGTCTGCACGCGAGACGCGAGAACGGCCTTGTCGTGGGCCTCGCGAACCAGCGCTTCGTGCGATTGCGCGAGATTGACCAGAGTAGCGGACGGCGTCGTGGCTGAGAGCTTCGCGCGGGCCCGGGCGATGCGCTCGAGGCTTTCGTCGAGCCTGCGGGCCGCCGCCGGCGATGATTCGACCTCGCGGAGAATGGTTTCGGCCGCGGCCTTCTGGCGTTCGAGATCGTGGCAGATGAGCAGAAGGTCGGCCCCGGCGAGGAAGGCGAGGCGGGAGGCTTCGGCCACGCCGTATGTCTCGGTGATCGCGCCCATCTCGAGGTCGTCCGTGATCAGCAACCCATCGAAGCCGAGTTCGCGTCGCAGGAGACCGGTGAGAACGTTCTCGGAAAGGGTCGCCGGCAGGTTGGGGGAGGGCTCGAACGCGGGGAAGAAGACGTGCGCCGTCATGACGGCGTCGATTCCCGCGTCGATGGCCGCTTTGAAGGGGGCGAGTTCGAACGACAGCAGGCGATCGCGGTCGTAGGGAATGACCGGAAGCGTGAGGTGGGAATCGACTTTCGCGTGGCCCTTTCCCGGAAAGTGCTTGGCGCATGCGAGCACGCCGCCATCGCGGAGGCCGTTCGCGAAGGGAATGCCGAATTTGATCACGGTTTCCGGGGTGTCGCCGAAGGAGCGTGCGCCGATGCCGGGGTTGCCCGCATGGTTGATATCGAGCACCGGGGCCAGGTTCCAGGTCAGACCGATCGACCGCATTTCGGCGCCCATGGCGGCCCCGATGCGCCGGGCGAGTTCCGGATCGCCGGTCGCCGAAAGGGCCATCGCGCCGGGGAAGAGGCTGCCGTGGCGGAGAATGCGCATCACGAGCCCGCCTTCCTGGTCGATGGAGGTGAACATGCGGACTCCCGATGCCGCCTCGAAGCGCTTCAGCACAGGAGCGAGCGCGAGCGGATCCTCGAGGTTGCGCGCGAAGACGATGAGTCCGCCGATGCCCCATTCCCCGACGAACCGGAGAACGTCTGCAGAAGGCTCGAGGCCCTGGTATCCGATGACGAACAGCTGTCCGATTTTCTGTCGCAACGTATTCATGCCGTGATGATAAATGCCGTCCCTGAAATTTCGCAAGGGGCTGATACCGGTAGATTGTGCCCTACCCGGCAGGATACGACCGTTCGCCCTGAGCCTGCCGAAGGGCGAGAGCATTCGTGCTTCGACAGCCTCGGCACGAACGGCATCGCGAATGCGAGCGATTGTCGTGTCTCTTGTGAGCTGGGAATAGAGCTTTCTCACAGGGGGGATATTGTGTGAGATTCCCTGCGTGATGTATGATGCGGGGCATATTCGCCAGGAGATTCTGCATGTATTGTTTCCGTTGCGGTCACGAACTTCAGCCCCGCTCCGCCGTCTGCCCCACTTGTGACACTCCGCAGAAGCGAAGACAGCGCCATCGCCAGCGGCTTCTGCTCGGGCTGTTCATCTTCCTCGCCGGCGCGTTCACCGGAAGTATATTTGATAGTATTGTATTCAGGGGCCGCTCGTGGGACCATTCTCTCATCGACCTTCTGACAGGGGGCGGCCGGCCGGCGAGCGAGCCGGCGCAGATCTCGCCCGGGCCGCAATGGGAGACGGTTTCCCCGCCTTCTTCCGAGCCGCAGATCCAGCCGGCCGGAAGCGGCAAGGGGACGGTGCCTCCCTCCGGCGTGGCGTTCAAGCCCGGCGAGCCCGGGGCGCCCTCGATGGCGCAGCTGCCGCCCCTCGAACGTACGCCCGGCGATGCGACCGCGGCTTCATCGCCCGCGCAGGCCGCCGCAAGCGGACCGGTCGCCGCTGGCTTCGACGAGGTTGCCGCCGTATCCGGCCCCGATGCCGTTGTCGCGACGGCAGCCGAGGCCGCCTCCGCAACGGGATCCGCCGTTGCCGCGAAGCCCGCCGAACTGCCGGATGCGGACCTCGCTCCGTCGGGGCTCGAGAAGCTCGAAACGGGGGCGGGGAACAACTACCACGGCCGTCTGGCCGCCGACGGGGACAGCCTGATCTTTTCCTCGAACCGCCCGACCGGCGGGGCAGACTCGAAATACCAGTGCTATTTCAGGTCGCTGAAGGCGAAGGGGGGGGCCGTCCGTCTCTTTCCCTGGCCCGGTAACGTCTGGACGCCCGAATCGACGCGTGACGGGAACCGGCTCGTCTTTTCGAGCGACAGCGAGAAGGCCGAGCAGGTGTTCGTTTTCGACCGGGTGACGCAGCAGCATCGGAATCTGACCGGCACAGGCGGCAAAAACATGATGCCGGCGCTTTCTCCCGACGGCGAGCGGGTCGTGTTCACCTCGAACCGCGCCGGTTCGAACGATATCTGGATGATCGGGATCGACGGAAAAGGCCTCACGCAACTGACGTCGGGCCCCGAGGACGACCGGGAACCCCGGTGGTGGCCCGACGGAAAGGCGATCGTGTTCACCCGGATCGTGCAGAAGATGAAAGTGTCGCATATCATGAAACTCGCCCTGGAGCCGCTCGGAAAGCCTGAAACCCTCGTCGGCGACCAGGCGCGCAGCTGGCTCCCCGACCCCTCGCCCGACGGTCGCTGGCTCGCGTATGTCCGGTCGAAGAGCACCGACGGCAGCGACAACGAGATTCGCGTCAGGCGGATCGACTCTGGAAAGGAGTTTCCGATCACCGCGTTCGGCGGGGCCGACGCCTTCCGGCCCGTCTGGACCAGCGACGGTTGCGGGATCGTCGCCCATGCCGACCGCGAAGGACGGAAAAGCCTGTATCTGGTCACCCTGAAGAAGACCCCCCGCCCTTGATCGACGGATCGCTGGGGGGAATCCTGCTCACCCTGCTTCCGGTCGCCGTCTTCGTCTGGCTGTTCCGGTCGGCTCTCGGCGATCCGGCGCTTCGCGAAGCCGCGGTCGCCGGCGGCGTGGCCGGCGCCCTCTCGATTTATCCTATAAAATATATTATATATCCTGTGCTTCAGATAGCTCTCGACGTAGATCTTCGCTCGGTGATAGCCGATTCCGACGATTTCTGGATGCGCTTCTGCGTCGCGGTCATCCTGGTCGGCTGCCTCGAGGAGTCCGCCAAGCTCGGAGCGGCGCTGGCGGGTGCCGGCTGGATGGGCTCCCTGCGCCGCTCGACCGCCGTTTTCCTCGCCGCTCTCGCCGCCGGTCTCGGCTTCGCGGCGATGGAAAGCCTGGACTATCTTTCCCTCTTCGGAACCGACGTCCTGTTCGCCAGGGTCCCCCTCAGCACGACTGGGCATGTGCTGTTTTCCGGCATTGCCGGCTGGGCCGCGGCGGTGGCGCTCTGCCGACAGCAGGGAGACGGCGAACGGGCGGTGACGTGGCGCGGATACGGTCTGTTCCTGGCAGGCCTGATGAGCGCGGCGGTCCTTCACGGCGGATTCAACATGATCGCGATGCGTTTCACGGCGTCGACCACCGTTCCGATGCTCGCCGTCATGCTTGCGTTCGGCATCTCCCTGCTTCGCCAGGGATGGATGCGCGTTCTCGTTCTCGACAGGGCTGAAAGCGGAAGCGAAGCGCCCTGTTCCGCCTGCGGAGCGTTTCCGCTCGATTCCCGCGGCCGATTCTGCGCCCGCTGCGGCGCCAGGAGATCCATCAGATGAGCCCTACCCATGCGACAAAACCCGACAAACCAGGCATCATCGCCATCGCCGTCCAGCTTCCGGAACAGTCCGACGCGGAAATCGAGGACTCTCTCGCCGAGCTGTCCGAGCTCGTGAAGACGGCGGGGGGAGTCGTCGTCGGCTCCGTCGTTCAGAAGCGGCAGCGGTATGACCGCTCGAGCTACCTGGGAACCGGGAAAATGAAGGAGGTCGCCGAACTCATCGAAACGACCGGCGCCGTCCAGGTCGTGGCGGATGACGAGTTGACATCGCTCCAGGTGCGCCGTCTCGAAGAGGGCATCGGCTGCGAGGTCCTGGATCGAACCGGTATAATATTGAATATATTTTCTGATCACGCCTCGACGCGCGAGGGGAAACTCCAGGTCGAACTGGCTGCCGTGCAATACTCACTTCTCCGGCTGGCGGGCGGATACAGGGGAATGTCGAGACAGCGCGGCGGCATCGGTCTGAAAGGCCCCGGCGAGACCAAGATCGAGACGGACCGGCGCGTTCTGAAGATGCGCCTCAAACGGCTGAACGACGAACTCGACAAGGTCGTGCAGGACCGCGATCTCCAGCGTCGCAAACGCACCGACCGGTATGCCCCGCTGTTCGCGCTGGTCGGCTACACGAACGCCGGAAAATCGACCCTCCTGAACGCCCTGAGCGGTTCGGCCGTCCGGGTGTGCGACGGGCTGTTTACGACCCTCGATCCGACGGCGCGCCGCGTCGAGCTGGCCGGCGGCCTCCGGGGCATCCTCTCCGACACGGTCGGCTTCATCAGAAAACTTCCGCACGGGCTCGTGCAGGCGTTCCGCGCCACGCTCGAGAGCGTCCGGCACTCGCAGGTCCTGATTCACGTCTGCGACGTATCGAACGTCCAGGCCCGCGAGCACCTGGCCGCCGTGGAACGAGTGCTGCAGGAGATGGAACTCGAGGACCCCGATCGGATCATCGTTTTCAACAAGATCGATCGCGGCGTTCCCCACAACCGCGAGGCCCTTTCCGCGATGTTCCCCGATGCCATCTTCCTGTCGGCCCGGACTGGTGAAAACCTGGATGAACTCAGGAGGGTGATGGAGGAAAAATTATGCGCGTCGTTCGAAACGGTCGAGCTCACGGTACCTTCGGACGCGCCGGTGCTGAAGGACATCAGGCTCCTGGGGCGCATTCTCAGCGAAGAATGGATGGAAGGGGCTGTTCAGCTGCGGGCGGATCTTCCCAAGACGTTTCTTTCGCGGGTTGCCGCGTTCAGGACGGGAGTCACTCGTTGATGACGCCGTCGTAGACGGGATCGAGCTTGTAGTCCGTCCAGCCGGCCTGGTACTCGTACCCCCACGTCGCGATCGACTGGTGCTCCTTCATCGGATCTTTCGGAAAATCCAGGAGATACCCTTTGCCGAGCGTTGTCGTCGCGAGAATGCCGACTTCGGCGGTGTACGGGTATCGTCCTTTGTCGGTGCGATACTCCATCAGAGCCTTTCGGAGCGCCTTGAGGTTCGTCTTCATGACGGCGACTTCGCTCTGGGCGACGTAATCGGAATAAAACGGCATCGCCAGGCCGACGAGCGCCGCCATGACGCCGACGACGATGAGAAGTTCCACGAGCGAAAAACCGGAGCGCTTACGGCGCCCGATTTCCATGACGGCAGGGGCCAAGGAGTATTGCCTGTGCATGAGATGATTCCTCCACGTGTCACCAGTCTTTGTAAAGGGTATCGTCGAACCCGATCCTCCAGCCGCCGATGAACGTCGGATCTGCCGGGAAACGGACGTCGAACACGCGCGAGTTGGTCAGCTGGTGCTCGATGCTGGCGACGTTCGTCACCCAGATGCTGGCGGCCGGTGAGGTGGCAATGAATCGCAGATCCCAGCGAAACATATCGTCATTTGGCGTGAACGGATTCTGGGTCTGACCGAGCGTGAGAAACGGCCCTTCGGTCGCCCGGGAACGTGTTTCGGCCTCCGGGATGACGTCCAGGAGCGTTCTGATGGATTTCGGCGGCAGGTTGTCCATGCGGGCGTTCCTGTATCTGTCTATCGCGAGGCGCATGTCGTACAGGCGGTCGCGAAGCATGCGTTCCCGTGTCTTCATGTCGAACAGCTCGACCGTCGGAAGGGCCATCAGGGCGAGCACCGAGATGACCGAAACGACGATGATCATCTCGATCAGCGACAGGCCCCGACGGGCGGCGATCGCGCCTCTGGAAGGAGCATGAAGAGCAATTCGGGCGGCTTTGAGCATGCGACTACTATATCCGATACGTGGGGGAATTTTCCAGCTCGACGATGAAGCGGGCAGGGGGCGATCGGCTCTGCGATACCCGGATGCTGCTTCGATTCTGTCAGTCACGAGCGACACCGTTGCGACTGCCGTGTGGTAAAGTATTTTGTGACCGGTCGAATGAAAAACGTGCCAGCATCGAGCGGCCTGGGAGGTATCGAATGATACGAAACGGCGTGGCGGAAAACGGGGAGAAGATGAGAGCGCCCTGCTGCAACGGAGTGGTGTTATTCCTCGCTCTTCTGCTGTTCCAGATATATTTAGGAACGTATACTATAGCGGTGGCCGGCGAATGGGAGGCGTTCGAGATCAACGCCCAGTATCGCGGGTCGGTGAAACAGGCTTCCGAACGGCTCGGTTGCGCGATCGGGTATTTCCAGGGACTCGGCGACGGCCAGAACCAGGTGATCTTTCACGCCTGCGTCCAGGACCCCGAAAAGGCCCGAACCTACTACGCGTTCAGAGTGAATGAAACCGGACGCCGGGCCGATGCTGTGCTCAACAGGACGTCCGAGATCTACGCCCGGTTCGAGGGATTCGAGCCATCGCACCAGGAAGCCGCCAAGGATTTCCTTCTGCTCCTGTCGGAACTCCGGCGGTCGGATTTCGAGCCGAAGCCGGAGGACTCGATCGAGATCAACCGGGTCAGGATGCGCCTTTCCAGCACCACGAAGGAACGGGGAAAGAGGCGGGAAGTGACGGTCACGCGGCCGGGCAAACCTCCCGTCGAGGGGAAGTTTTTTTTCCTGCGCTCCATGCCGAACGCTCCGTGGGGTCTCGAAAAATTTCGCCTCAAGCGAGGGAAAGTCTCGGTTTCGTTCGTCGTTCAGCGTCTCGATGCGATACGCGCGACATACGGCGTGAAATCGCCGTTCGATGCATGGGTCTTCGCACGATGATCGGCGACTTCCCGGCGTCACCGCCATGAGGCCGGTCGGACTCCTTTTCGCGGTTGCGAGCGGCCTCGGAGCTTTCCTGACGTTTCTGATCCAACCGATGGCCGGGAAAGCCCTTCTTCCCGCATTCGGAGGCGCTCCCGCCGTCTGGGCCGTCTGCCTCGCCTTCTTTCAGACGGCGCTTCTCGCCGGATACGGATACGCTCATCTGGGAGTTGTAGGCGTCGGCCCGCAGAAGGTTGCTCCGGTGCATCTCCTCCTGCTGCTCGGAGTCATGCCCCTGCTTCCTCTCGATATCTCCCGCCTGCAGGCGGCCGTCGACCCGGGGGGATTTCCGGGACGGCCGGAATGGGCCCTGCTGTTCCGCCTGCTCGGGACGCTGGGATTGCCGTGCGTCCTCCTGGCGGCGACGGCTCCTCTCCTTCAAAACTGGTTCCTCGTCGCCCGCGGCGACAGCCGCGCGGACCCGTATCAGTTGTATAGTGCAAGCAATATTGGTAGTTTCGCGGCGCTGCTCGCCTATCCCTTCGTCGTCGAACCCTCCAGCCCGCTCGCTCTCCAGGCCCGCTGGTGGAGTGTCGGATTTGCCGCATTCATCCTGTCCGTCTTCGCCTGCATGCTCGTCATGGCGGCGGTGCCGCCCGACTTTCGCGCGAAATGCGTCGGCGTCGACGAATCTCCGGGCCCGGAAGCGACGGACGCCTGCCCGGGATGGATGTGGTTTGTCTGGAGCGCCATTCCGGCAAGCCTCCTCGCGGGCATGACGACGCATATCACGACGGATGTCGCGCCTCTGCCGCTGTTCTGGGTCGTTCCTCTGGCCGCGTATCTGTTGTCGTTCGTCATCGTTTTCGCGCCGGGCGTTCGGCCCGCATCATGGATTGTTCTCACCGGCATGCCGGTCACATTCGCCGTTCTTCTGCCTGTGTTTTTGCACGGCGGGGCGACCTCGATCCCGGTCCAGCTCATGGTGCATCTTGCCGCGTTCTTCACGACATGCCTGGTATTTCACGGCATGCTGGCCTCCACCCGCCCGCCTCCCGGCCGCCTCACGTCGTTCTATCTGACCCTCGCCGCAGGAGGCGCTACCGGCGGCCTGTTCAACGGCATCGCCGCCCCGTGCCTGTTTTCCGACATCATCGAGTATCCCGCGATGCTCGTCGCCGCCGCCCTGCTCTTTCCTGCGTCCCGGCTTCGTTCGGAAGAACGCACGTTTTCGCGCGCCGTAACCGTCTGCGTCGGGCTGATGATCGTATATGCAATCCTCTATAAAATAGGCGCATTCGGGGCGGCGCCTTCGGCGGGTCGCCTGTTCATGCCCATCGCGAGCGGTTTCGCCATGACGGCGATGGCGTTGTGGCAGCCGTCGTTCTGGGGCGCCGTCTTCGCCGTCAGCCTCATCGGCGGAGCGGGACCAGCGTTCCACGACCAGACGGTGGTCCTGCGGGCCCGAAGTTTCTACGGCGCGTTCCAGGTGGTCGAGACCGGCGGCGGCAGATACCATCTCCTCCAGCACGGGAACATCCATCACGGCGGGCAACGGCGGGAGGCCGGCAGACGGAACGTGCCGATGTTCTACTATTCCCGCGAGAGCCCGGTCGGCAGAGTGTTCCGGGAGATGTCCATCGGAAGACGTGCCAAGCGGGTCGCCGTGGTCGGCCTGGGAACCGGCGGAATCGCCGCCTACGGGCGGCCCTGGCAGAGGTTCGTCTTCTACGAGATCGATCCGCTTATCATCCGGATCGCCAACGATCCCGAATTGTTCAGTTTCCTGCAGGATACCGCCGCGAAAACGCGTATCGTCGCCGGCGATGCGAGAGTGAATCTGGAAAAAGCCCCGGATGGGGCATACGATCTGATCATTCTCGACGCCTACTCCTCCGATGCGATACCGATGCATCTGCTGACGCGCGAGGCGATAGGTCTGTATATGAGAAAACTGTCGCCGTCCGGTCTTCTCCTTTTCCATATTTCAAATCGATATCTCGATCTCGAGCCGGTTCTCGGTGCCATTGCCGCAAGCCTTCGCCTGGTTTCGATGACGGCCCTCTACGACCCCGGTGACAATGAGGCCCTGCATTACGAATCGGATGTGCGCTACGTCTTCGGCTCGAAATGGATGCTGATCGCATCGCAACGGGAGCATTTCGGCCAACTGGCGCGTGACTCCGCCTGGAGACCGACGAAGGCAGGACCTCCCGGGGTCGCCTGGAGCGATGCATTCTCGAGCATCTGGCAGGCATACCGCACGCCGTGAACGAAATACTTTGACAGGCTCCTTCGGCGCGGGTAATAATGGCGCCGGCCGATTCCCCAAAAGGGGATTCGGAGGAGAGGTGTATGTCTTTTAATATGTCTCTGCAAGCATGCATGGGAGGGTTTCGGCGCTCGGAATACCGGCGGTTCTGGCGCACAGCAGCCCTCGTCGGCGCGTTCGCCGCCGGAACGGCGTTCCTGACTCCCGCCCTGGCTCAGGATGTCCCGGAAGAAGCCGCCGAAGAGGCTCAGGATGCCACAACTGTCATCGAGAACGGATTCTACGACGCCTTGGCGCGTGGCCAGGCTTCGGAAGCCGAGTCGATTCTGACCGGTACCATGAACGACAAGACGTCGACGGTGCTCGTCAACGTCCCTCAACTCATGCTTGCCCTCGCAAACCACCTGTGCGAGAGCGGCGATCTCGAAGCCGCCCGCCCCTGGTACGAACGTCTCGAGAAAGAATTCGGCGGGCAGATCGCCGATGAAGATGGCCAGAAAACCTTCCGCGACCTGATCCAGGGAAAGCTCGAGTGGATCCGGGGAGGCGGGAAACGGCCTTGGGCGCGACCGAGCGCAGTCGAGCTCGCCCGGGAAATCATGGCGGCGGTCGCCGCGAGCGGAACGACCCGGCTCGATACGCTGCTCGCCGTGCCCGATATCTACGTCGGGTGGTGGCAGAGCGAGCTCGAGCCGACCGCTCGCGAAGATCTGATCGCGTTCCTGGCGAAGCATCGGGAAGCCGGGATTTCCTGGTCGAACGAAGCTGAAATCGCCTCGCTCAGTGAAAAGGCGGACGAGAAGGTGCTGTATGCGAACACCCACGGTTGGAGCGAGATGGAAGGCGGATTCAGGAACGTCCAATTCGCCATCCACCGCGTTCCTGGCGGCTGGGAATGGCGCGGCATCGTCCTCGGAGAAGCGGGCGGCGAACCCTGATCAGAACTGGAGATTGTCCTCCCGCGTCCAGCCCTCTTTTTTGCCGTTGTTGTAGGAAATGCGGAACCACATGTATTTCCCGGCCTGCTGGGCGGCGAGGATCTTCACGGTGAGCCCCTTCGGAGCTTTTCCAACCAGCTGAGACTTCACGTCGGGGCTGCTCCGGATCTTCGCGAGCGGGTCGGCTATGATCGTTCCCTCTTCGGGAAGCTTGCCGCCGGCCACGTATCCCTTCACCGTTTCGGCCGGAGCCGCCGGCTTTGCGACGGCGGTGCTGACCGTCATCGCGATGGTTTGCGCTTTCTTCGCCGCCGCCTGGATCCGGGCGGCGGTCATGCTTGCAACGGCGGAAGCAGTCACACTCGCAACGCTCTGGTCGCCGATCAGTTTCCCGTTATGATCGACCATCGTCGAAAGAACTTCCTGTGGGCCTATCAGCAGCAGATCGTCGCGGGTCCAGCCGATCTTCTTGTTGAAATCCCATTTGATTTTCGTCCACCCATCGCTGCGCTCGAGAACGAACCCCTTCGTTCCCTGGTTGACCCGCATCATTTCTTTTGCCTGTGTCGAAGCGGATTCACGAACCTTCACGCCGTTCGTCAGCGCGTATGCGACCTCGTTTCCGTGAAGAGATTTCCCGGGATCCGTTGCCGCAGTCGAGCTGCCGGAAGAGAGAGCGGGCGAGGGGGATGCCGGCGCAACGCCGGCGGTCTGTGTGATTGCTGAAGGCGCCGACGGCCGGAATTCCGGGGACGTTCCTCCCGTCGCTGGAACAGAAACGGCGGGTGCGGGCGCCGCTGCGACGGGTGTATTCGGCGACGGCCCGGCCGATGCGGCAGGAGTCTGGCTTTTCTCTTCCAGCATCCGAAACATCTGCTTGCCCGCAAAAATGCCCAGGGCGATGACGGAAGCGATGATCACGAGAACGGAGATAATCTTAATAATTTTCACAATAAAAATCCCCCCAGAAATTGATCTCGATTCTAGTACCGAGACCGGGGGGTGTCAAGACCCTGCGGGATATTGTAAAGGGTTTCGGTCGGATGATTCCTCAACCTCCGCTGGGAGGGGCGGAAGAAGAGGACGGGAGAACGGAGTCGGCCACCCGCTGAAAATTTCCGAGATAATTATCGCGAATGAGCTGTCCGACGAGGGAAAGCACCACAAGCAAAGCTATCGCCACCAGGCTGATGACGAGGGTATACTCGACGAGTCCTTGGCCGGAGCGGCGGTTGAGCCTTTTCAGACAGTATCTGTTCATAAGTGATCCCCCTTCATGAAAACAGCAAACATTATGCCAGTTCACTTTCCATGACCTCGGATGATTTTACCAGAAATTTTCATTTGGTGGGCAACCTGATTCCGATTTTTGCCTGAATCGCCCCCGAAAATCGGCATTTTCGTGTGATATAATCGCAAGCGGCAACGGGGAATATGATGAGAGCCGATGAATGGATACGCCACTGGAATCTGTTTGCGGGAATGCGTTTTCCCGACGGCAGCTTCCCCTATGCGCCAGGATTGCGTTCGGCGGTCGAACCCACCATTCATGCCGTTCTTGCAGGACTGGCCGGGGGCGTGGATCCCCGGGAACTTGCCCCTTCCATCGCATGGCTTTCCGGAAGACGGAACCAGGACGGTTCCGTTCCCTGTTCCCCTGAATTCCCGGATCAGGGTCTTTGGGTCACCGCTCCTTGGGTCGTTGCCATGGCGAAAGCTGGAGATACCCGTTCTGTCTCCGCCGCTGTCGAGTTCCTGCTTTCCTTCGTCTCCATCACGGTGCAGAACACCAGCACGAACGATCTCGACGGCTCGCTGACGGGCTGGCCCTGGGGAAAAGGTGCGTTTTCCTGGGTAGAGCCGACCGCCTGGAGCCTGCTCGCACTCGAAGCGGCGGGAAAGAGTGACCATCCCAGGGTTGAAGAAGGACGAAAACTGTTGCTGGACAGGCAGATTCCGGCCGGGGGATGGAACTACGGCAACAAGACCGTCTACGGACAGGAACTGATCCCGTTCGCCGATACGACGGCCTTGGCCCTTCTGGCCCTCTGCGAGAGGGTTCCCGAGGCTTCCATTGAACGTTCGATACGATTCCTCGAAACGGATGCTGCAACTCAGGAGTCTCCCTATGGCCTGGCGCTGACGGGGCTCGCTCTGCGACGTTGCCGAAGACCGAACGGCGATGCCGTGTTGAAACGCCTGGAAGGCTGTGTGTCGATGATGGCGGGTGAGCGGCTGAATACGGTGCATCTCGGTCTGGCCCTTCAGGCTCTGGGGTCACGGGGAGTCCTCTGGGAATGAATCGAAGACAGTTTTTGAAATGGTCCCTTGCCGCCGTCGGGGCTGCGGGCCTTGGGGCCCTCATCGGCCGTTATTGGCACAGACGGTGCCGTGTATGGGTGCTCCCCGGACAGGATTACCAACGTGATCTTTCCCGTGATGTTGCTGGAGTGCTGGCACAGGAAGAACTCGCTCTGAAAGGGAAAAAGGTTCTCATAAAGCCCAACTTCGTTGAATGTCACCCGGGAAGGCCTATCAATACCGATGCAAGACTCATCGCCCAGGTTGCCGACGCCTGCTTCCGGCTGGGCGCTTTATCCGTAGCGGTGGCGGAAGGTCCCGGCCACAGGCGGGACCCTTGGTATTCGATCTATCATTCGACATTGCGTGAGGCATTACCATCCCAAGTGAGGTGTATTGACCTCAATCATGGCGATCTCGTGAAAGTGCCAAATAAAGGGTGGTACACCAAACTCCAGCATTTTTACATCACGACCCCGCTTGCCGAAGCGGATCTCGTCATCAGTATGCCCAAGATGAAGACTCATCACTGGATGGGCGTGACGCTTTCCATGAAAAACCTGTTCGGGAACCTGCCCGGCATCGTCTATGGCTGGCCAAAAAACCTCCTGCACGTGCAGGGCGTTGCCAGGTCGATCGTGGACCTCACTCTCACGATGCCGCCCGCATTCGTTGTTGTGGACGGTATTACCGGCATGGAAGGGGACGGCCCGATCATGGGAACGGCGAAGCCGATGGGAGTTGTGGTGATGGGGAGGGACCCCCTGGCCGTCGATGCAACCTGCGCCCGCATGATGGGCTTCGAGCCTGGAAATATCCCATACATGGCGCTTGCCATGCCGCATATCCCTGGAATGCTGGACGAGATGAACGATTATCCGGCCGAGCATCCCCGCAGATTCGCTTCGACCTTTGCCTGTGTGGATGCGTTCAGATCGTGGCAGACTGGCCCGTTCTGGTAAGAAAATCCGGGGAAATCAAAACGGAAGTAAAACAAAACAGGAGAGGATTGCTCCTCTCCTGGATGCGGTCTAACGACCTGATGTGGTGATCAGGAACCGGTGGTGACCATCTTGTCGCCGATGTAGCCGAGCATGCCGCTGACCTTGCCGCCGGCGAAGGTGAGAGCCACGATGGCGAGAACGGCGATGAGGCCGATGATGAGGGCGTACTCGACAAGACCCTGGCCTTCTTCTTCTCTCACAAAGCGCTGAATCAGGTTCATATGGTTCCTCCTGCTGGAATGTATTCGGCTTTGAGCCACTGATTTACTAGCAAGTCGTGTGCCAGAAATGAGATATCGAACATTCATGTTCCCATTGGAGTCTCTCACATTCGCGAGACGTTTCTTTCAAAAAAAAACCTCGTGCAGCGAACATCTGCACGAGGTCTGTTGACCTCAAACGGTGATCAGGAGCCGGTGGTGACCATCTGGTCGCCGATGTAGCCGAGCATGCCGCTGACCTTGCCGCCGGCGAAGGTGAGAGCCACGATGGCGAGAACGGCGATGAGGCCGATGATGAGGGCGTACTCGACAAGACCCTGGCCTTCTTCTTCTCTCACAAAGCGCTGAATCAGGTTCATATGGTTCCTCCTGAAAAGATTTTGGATCTGTCCTGCTTGAAGATAGCGCAATCCGCATGCCAAACTTCGACGCTGCATATTGCCCCTCTCAGACGGAAGTATATCACACATCGTCGTCAAAAATGCAACTCCTATTTTCAAATTGAAAAGCCGCTGGGCAAGCCATTTCACGAGAGATCTTCATGAAACTTTAGAATTGCTTATTTTCTCATTGGTACAGAACAGTGAATTCGCACAAATAATTCTTTTCCCATGGGAGGGGGGCAGAAGTTGACCATATCCTGCGCGAGGCTTATTTACCTCGAACCACGAAGAATTTCCGCAGCGGCGTACATCACTCCGGCCGTTCGGTGCGCTGGATGCCCCACTGGTCGCCGGTGCTCGGGAACGCCTGCTGAAGGCGGTAGTCATACGTGTCGCCCGTAAAGTCCCTGACGAAGAGAGGCGACGAGGCGAGGCTTCCCGATGCCGACGCGCAACCGATGTACTCTTTTCCGGCCGGGAATCCGTAAACGCTGTTCGGTCCGAAAACCGGCGGCGTGGTCTGGCCTCCGAGATTCTCGATTCCCTTGAAACCCTGGCCCGTGAAACTCGTGCCCGCGACGAGAATGTTTTTTCGGATCGTCGGAACGCCGTTGACGACCTGGATGCCGTACGCCGCGTCGAAGGTGTTGTAATCAACGATCGGCGGTTGATCGGAAATTCTCAGCCCCAGCCCCGTCTTCGCCACGAACAGGTTGTTCGTGACGCTGATGGAGCCGGCCGTGTCGGCGCAGGAGAGCCCGACCCCGGAAAGATCGAAGAAGTTGTTGCCGGAGTAGGTCGAGGCGTCGTTCCCGCTCGCATCGATTCCGGTGACGCCGTGAGAAAAGGTACTGTTTGTTATCGAAAGCCGGGTGTTGCCTGTGGCCTTCACGCCGTCCGGCGTGTACAGAACCCTCGAGGCGTTGAGAGCTAGATCGGTGCAGGAGAGAATCCGGGCGCCCACGGAACAATGGTCCAGAATTAATCTCTGGAAATGCCCCGCCGCTTTTTCGAGTTTCAGTCCTGTGGCTGCATACGCGATCGTGACGCCGCAGAGGGACGTCGTGGCGTCTGGCGAGTCGGAAATGGTTATTCCGCCCCAGTCTCCTGCAGACGGCGTCGGCCGCTCTGACGTGAAAATGATGGGCTGTTCGGAACTCGTGCTGGCAATCAGAACGCCGCCGGTGACGAGAAGCTCGACTTTCCCCGTGTCGTTTGTTCGCAGCACGTCGGAATCAGAGATTTTCACGACGACGCCGGGGTCGATCTTCAGCGTTCCCATATCGGTCACTGTAATATCACCCGGGACGACGAAGGGGCTGTTGGCCAGAGTCCAGGTCACGGTGCCCGTGATTTCGCCGGGAACCAGCATCGACACGATCTCGGACGGCCCGCTTTCGTTCCCCGCCTGGTCGACGGCCGACACTCGGTAATAGTATTTCATGCCGGTTCTGACCGTCGTGTCCGTATACCGTTCCTGGCCTTTCGCAATGAGCGTGTCGGAAACCATCGCGTAGCCGCTCGATGGAAGTTCCGAGCGGTAGATCCGGTATCCCTTCAGGTCGTTCTCGGTGTTTGGCGCCCAGAAGACGACAACTTGGTTCGGAGTTCCGTCAACGGCGATCGATGTTCCCGACGGCGGGGCAGGCACGGTCGAGTCATCCAGCGGAGCAAGCGTAGAGAAAGAGCCGCTCGATGACGTCTCTGATTCTCGTCCCTGCCGGGATGCCACGATTCGGAAGAAATACAGCTGATTGGGCTTGAGGCCCGTGATCGTCACGCTGTGGGTCGTCGCATACTGGCCGGAGGGCTCGTTGACGTAACTTCCGTAACTGTCGGTGGTGCCGTATTCGACGAGGCCGTTCGTGTAATCGGTCGTCTTCCAGGTGATCACCGCATGCGTGGAGGAATAATCAGCGACCGTGATGTCCTGGTAATCGAACGAGGAGGTCTCCATGGTGACGTTCGTGATCACGGAAACGGCATTCGAATAGATGGCGGCCCTGAACGTCTTCGGGCGGTAGCCGGATCTCGTCGCGACGAACTCCTGCTCGCCGAAACCGATGCCGGCGACGTGAAACACGCCGTCGGCGCCGCTCCGTCCCCAGCGGGTGGGATCATACGTCCAGCTCACGAGCACGTCTTTCAGGGCGGTGCCGCTTTTCGAATACACGGTTCCCTGAAGCTCGCCTTCGCGCGGCGTGACGCTGTTGTCCGCCTCGCATCCGATGAGCGCCGCGAGCGCGCCGAGACAGACAAGAACCGCTGCCAGGGCGTTGGTGCGTATGAATGAGCGCATCGAGTCTTCTCCGGCGTTATTTCAGTCGGGCCATCGCTTCCTGGACGAACCGCGAGATCTGGCTGTTCTTGGGCGCATGCTGACCGGCGCGCTGGTAGCATGCCTTCGCTTCGGGCAGCAACCGCTTCTCCTCGTATGCCTGGCCGAGGTTGAAGCAGGCATACGGGTCTTCCGGCGCGAGGTTGACGGCCTTCACCAGAACCTCGATGGCCGAGTCGGTGTCGTGATTGTCCATCAGCACCATGCCGAGGTTGTACAGCGCGTAGGTGTCTTCCGGGTTGATTTCGACCGAGCGCCGGAACGCGTTGATGGCGTCGTGCAGCTGTCCCTGCTCATATAGCGACAATGCGAGATGGGAATACGAATACCCGTCGTCCGAGTCGAGTTCGATTGCCTTGGAAAACGCCTTGATCGCGAGCGGAAGGCGGCCCGAGTTCTTGTAGATCACGCCGAGGCTGTACTGCGAGAAGGCATCGTCCGGGTTCAGCGTGATCGACTTTTTGAACGACTCTTCGGCCTGCTCGAAGCTGCCCAGCGCACGGTAAACGGTTCCGAGCAGGTAATGGGCGAAGAATTGTCGTTCGTCGAGCCGGATGGCCATCATCAGGCAGTTGAGGGCGTTTTCGAGCTGGTTCAGGTTCTTGTAGACGGCTCCCAGGTTCACCAGTCCGGCCACATGGTCTTCCTTCACGGACAGCAGATCCTCGAAGGTGTCGCGGGCCTGCTCGAGCATCCCGTTGTTCTTGTAGATCAGCCCGAGAACGAATCGGCACTCGACGTCGTCGGGCTTCAGCCGGATCGTCTTCTTGATCGCGGCGACGGCCTCGTCGAGCATGCCCTGGTTCAGGTAGGCCTTCCCCAGGTGCATGAACGCCTCCTGGAACTCGGGATCGATCTCGATCGTGCGGTTCCAGGCCTTCAACGCCTCGTCCGAATGGCCCGTGCTCTTGTAGGCGATGCCGAGCTGGAGATGCGCGTGCGAGAAGTCGGGGTCGAGAGCGACTGCCTTTTCCCACTCGCGGATCGCCTCGTCGAGCATGCCCTTCTCCTTGTAGGCGAGGCCGAGCCGGTAATGCGCGCCCGCGTTCTCGGGGTTGATCGCGACCGATCGCTTCCAGCGGACGAGGTTCTGATCGTCTATGCCTTTCAAACGATATATAACTTCTAGATTATAATGGGCGAACGAGTCGTAGGGATTCAGGGCGAGGACCTTTCGGAACTCGATGATCGCCTCGTCGTACATTTCCTTGTTCTTGTATGCGGAGGCAAGCTTGTAGTGAGCTTCGGCGTTGTCCGGGTGGGCGGCGACCTCGACGCGGTACCGCTCGATCATGAGATCCATCTCGGAGCGCGTCCGCACGGGAGGGGCGACTTTTTCGGCCATGTCCCGGGCCTCGCCCTTCTTGCGCAGTTCTGCGGCCTTGCGCCAGTGCGTGACGGCCTGGTCGTTCTGTCCCTTCACGTCGTAGATCTCGCCGAGCATGTCATGACAGCGCGACAAACCCGCGTCGAGATACAGCGCCCGCTTCAGTTCCCCGACGGCCTCGTCGAGCATGCCGCGGTCCTTGTAGGCGAGGCCCAGGTTGAAATGCAATTCGGCGTCGTTCGGATTCAGCCCGTTTTCCAGCTTGAACTCGTCGATCGCCTTCTGTGTCTCGTTTTTCTTCCGCAGAACCGTCCCGATGTGGAAATGGAGCCGCGGAAACTTCGGGTCCGTCTTGAGGGCCCGCCTGAACTCCTGCAGGGCGGCGTCGTCCATCGATTTCCGGAAGAACGACTGGCCGAGCAGCACGCGCGCTTCGGTCATGTCGGGGCTGATGTCGAGGACCCGCTTCAGCGACTCGATCGCCTCGTCGTTGCGACCGGCGTGAAAGTGGGCGAGACCGACGTTCAGGAACGTGAACGCGTTGTCCGGGTTCAGCTCGATCGAGGTGCGAAGAACCGTGACGGCTTCGTCATACTGCTTCATCGAGATCATGGCCCGGCCGAGCTGGCTCAAGGCGTGCGAATCCTGCGGGTTCAGGATGATCGCCTTCTTGAACTCGACGATCGCCTTGCGCGGCCTTCCGATCTCGAGATACGTCGATCCGAGCGCGAAATGGGCGTAGGCGTAATCGTGGTTCAGATCGATGGCGTTGCGGAACCGGATGATCGCCTCGTCATACAGCTTCTTGAGTTTGTAAATGAGGCCGAGTTGCAGGTGCGCGAAAGCGAAGTCGGGCTTGAGCGATATCGCCTTCTTGAAGCGGATGATCGCCTCGTCGTACATGCCCTTCTGCTTGTAGATGATGCCGAGGTTCGAGTAGGGAAAGGCGTAGTTCGTGTTGAACATGATCGCCTTCTTGAACTCGGTGATGGCCTCGTTGAGCATGCCCTTGTTCTTGAACGCGAGCCCGAGAAAATTGTGCGCGTACGCATCTTTGGGATTGATTGCGAGAGCCTCGCGATAGATACCGATCGACGTGTCGGTCTCACCGGTCATCTCGACCGCCCGCGCGAGCTGGTAATACGCGAAAAAGTCGCGGGGATTGGCCGCGATGCGCTTCTTGCAGTCGTTGATGATCTGATCGTATTTTTTGTCGATCATGCGCGCCTCCAGGGTTTTGTCAGGGGACCCATTCCAGGGTGCGGAACGGTTCGATACGCTCGCCTCGGGCGATTTTCCGGATGTCCTCGCCCATGTTCGGGAAAATCGGTCGCCCGGTCAGTTCGTCGGCCGTGAAAAAGTCGACGCCTTCGACGCGAGGGTCTTCCCCCGTGCCGAGCGTCGAAAGATCGGGATTCAAAGCCTCGAAGATGGGGAACTGGATGTGCCGGCCGGCCGCGCGGTTCATCGTCTCGCGAAGGCCGAGGAATTTCAGCCCGGAAACGGTGATGCGGAGCTCTTCCCGTAACTCGCGCCGGGCCGTTTCCTCGAGGGGTTCGAACGCGTCCTGTCCGCCCCCGGGAAGCAGCCAGTAGCGCCGGCCATCCTTGAGATGCCGGACGAAACAGAGGCGGCCGTCCGGATGACGCAGAGCGACGGTCACGCGGACGCGGACGACAGGTACGGACGAATCGAGCATATGTTCCCCCCTTCCTGTTATCGGCAGGCCGAGGGAAGGTGTGCAGTCCTATTTTCGGAACTCTTCTGAGACGACGTTGCGCAGATTCGCCTCGTCGAACAGCCGGCCGACGGCCAACTGCAGGCGCTTGGGGACGAAGAGCGCCTTCCGGGGGGAAGAGGGGGAAGTCTGCGGGATGTTCATGAGCTGATACTCATGGTTGAACTTGACGAGGAGGTTCAGGGCCCGCAGAAGATCGGAGGGCGTCTGAAACCGATAGAGGACGTAGGACTTCGTCGCCGGGCGCTTGTGATACACGTATTCGCCGTGGAGGAACAGCTTCTCGAATTCGTCGTCGCCTTTCCAGTGGAGGGTTTCGGTCGCGCTCGTGAAGAACATACCGCCGGGCTCGAGGGCTTTGTAAATTCGTTCGGTCAGGGCGGCCTTGGTTGCTTCCTTGAAGTAGATCATCGTGTTGCGGCAGAAGATGATGTCGAATTTCCGGTCGGGCCAGACGTCGAGCAGGTTGAGGTGCTCGAAGCGCACGATCGCGGTAAGATCGGGCTTGACGCGGAACTCGCCGGTGCCGGTGGGTGTGAAATACCGGGTGATGAGCATGTTCGACAGCAGTTTTAGTTCGGTCGAGGTATACACCCCTCGGCGGGCGCGCTCGAGGGCCGATGAGGCGATGTCGCTGCCGATGATGGAGATGTTCCATGGAGTCGGATCGCGAAGCGTCTCGAATATCGATATGGCTATAGAATATGCCTCGGCGCCGATCGAACACCCGGCGGACCAGATGGAAAGCTTCCGCTGGCCTTCCTGGTCGCGGGAACGGAGAAGGGGGGGGAGCAGTTCATCCCGGAGAATGTCGAAATGTCTCGGGTGTCTGAAAAACCAGGTCTCGTTCGTCGTGATGATGTCCAGCAGTTCGATCCTCCGGGCCTGATCCGACTGGATGACGGAGATCAGCCCGTTCATGTCGGAGCACCGGTACTTTTCGATGAGCGGGAGAACGCGGTTTTCGAGAAACGTGACCTTGCTCGTGTCGAAAAAAAGGCCGAACTCGCGCGAAAGGAAATCGCGCAACTGGGCATACTCGTTGGGAGAGAACGAGCGGCTCATCGGGGCCGCTCAGTCATTCTTCGTGCTTCGGGGAAAAACCCTGCCGGCGACGATCTGCCACGTCGGGCGGAGACGGTTTTCGACTTCCTTCGCGCAAGGCTCGCACACCAGACGTTCGGTGTTCTGGAAGCGGTAATACGTCTTATTGGAAATGTCATAGTGTTTGATCCGCAAGCAGAGCGGGCAGCGTTCTTCCTGCATATGGTGCGTCCCTCGATCCATGGTATCACGGGCAGAGGCCGTTCGCAAGCCGGTTTGAGGCGATTACGGTGCTGGAACTTCGCCCGTGTCGAGTTCGTGCCAGACTCCTGCCGGTGCCGTGGCGACGACGCGCCACCCCGGTGCGGAGCGGAACCAGCGGTCGAAACCCGAATCGGGGGAGGTGAGGGCCGCGGTCGTCGAGAACGACCTCACCCACGAGGCGATCAACCGGGTGTTCGAAGCCGATTCGTAATGTTCGCGCATGAGCCGGTCGCCGAACAGTTCGCACCGGTCGTCGATCGTGACGCGCAGACGCGGATCGACGCCGACGGCCCAGGAACCGAGGTTGAACTCGGTGAACACCGCCTTGTTCGGCGTCTTCCGTTCCGCATACGCGCGAATGACCGGGACAAGCTCGAACGGCCAGCGGGCATCGTCGGGCTTGGCCCACCCGGTTCCGAGGAGCGGCAACGCGGAACCGCTCGCCTGAAGCCAGAAGCCGGCGAGGAGGAGAACGGTCGCGGTTCTGAGCGGAAGCTTCGCGGGGAGCCGGTCTTTCACAAGGCCATAGAGCGGTTTCCTTTCCGCAATCTCTTTTAGGAGGGAAGACTGGGAATAGATCTCGGCCAAAGCGATGGCGGCCGTGATCGCGAACAGCGGCGCATTGCGCACGCGGCTCCAGGCGAGGAGAAACCAGACGATGGGAATGACCCAGGTAATCCGCAGGGGGCGCTCCCCGAATTTCGCCAGAAATGCGATGTATCCCAGGAACAGGAGGATCGGAACGACTCCGTCGGAAGTCGTATAGATGGGCATATGCTCGATGATCAGGGCTCTGACTTCCGCGGAGTCCATGATCGTGGCCCACGTCTTTGGAAGTTCGACGCCGTACGGACCGAGAAACGACATGGCGCAGGCCAAAAAGAGAGACGCCCAGGCGATGAACACCCTGCGGGGCGCTGAAAGCGGCGTAGGGACGCTGGAGAGGCGCAGGGCGGTCCAGCCGGCAACGGTCAGGCCGAAGGTGCCGATTCCCGCGAGATAGCCGCCATGACTGTTTGCCCAGATCCAGAACATGGGGAGCAGGAGCAGAAGATGGCTGACCGGGCGCCGCCCCGCCTCGATATCGACGAGCATCGCGAAGAGAACGGCAAGTGCGGCCATCGTGATGAGAAGCGGTCGAATGAGAAACTGGATCGATGCTGCCGAAAACACCATGGCCATGATGAGAACCGTTATCAGCAGATGCATTCCAGAGTTGTACAGCCTGATCCAGATCCCCGTGAAGGTGAGAGCGGTCAGAAGGGTGGCGGCCAGGAGCAGCGTGTCGAATCCGCCGACCATGCTCAGAAGCGCCATACCGACTTCGCTCAGCCACTGCTGGGCAATCCAGGGCTGGCCGAACCTCGAGCACGTGAAGGGATCGATCCTGATCAGGCTTCCCGAGTGAAGCATGACATTCCCATACATCGTGTGGGAATAGGTGCCGCAATCATTGAAGAAGGACGTGCGGAAAAAGATGTGAAGCAGAAGCCAGATGACCAGGAGCGCAAGCCGCCCGGCCCTGAGGGAACCGGCCTCTTGAAGGATCGAAGACAACCCCGTGCGGGTGGTAACCATGAACCGGATGATAATACGGACCGCAGAAGACGCGCGACCCTGATTTTCAAGTTTGAGCACGTGACGAACAAAGCTCGTGATGAGGCGCCGAAAAGAATTTCTATTTAGTTATCTGTGATAGAAAACGAAAGATCGGGGGCGAAAAGAGGGCGGTTTAGGCGAAAAATCTGAATATATCGGGTGAAAGTCGGGTGTGGGTTCTGACGATGTAAATCATAGAGATAAGGAGTTGGGGATACCCCCCCTCCCGGCCCGAAAACAAGGAGGCAGGCATATGGTGCGAACACGGATGATCGCAAAACCCCGGGTGGCCGAAACGCCGTTGTGGGAAACGACGAACGCTCACGTTCCGTGCCGCACGAATGGCCCCTGGGTGCGGGGACGCTAAGAGGCGCCCCGCGGGGAAATGGTGTCCTGAACTTCGTCTGAACGGCAAAATTCAGGATATCCTGCGCAACCGGATGGAAGGAAGCCATCCGGTTTGCCATGTACAGGGGAAATACGCCGGCGCCTCAGAAATTCGTAAACTCGTCTGGCGCGGCGCGAAGATCTTTCCAGGTGAGAATCACGAACGCCGCCATGTCGCCGCTGCCGTCACCGATGTCAAGCGAGGGAAGCGTCGGATCATACAGCTTTCTGCGGGTGGGCGGCCGATAGGACGGGCCGGTGATCTTGGGAAGCGTCTTGTTCGTCGCATACCGGACCTCGGACCCATACACCCGATGGACCATCTGCTCCATGGTGCAGTAGGGGCGGCCCACGCCCGCGCTCTGGCAGGACGGCGACCGTCCGATCTCGTCATATCGCTTGCTATAATCCGGGCCCATGTAGAAAATGTTGGAACGGACGCCGCAACTCTGGAAAATCCCGTTCGTCGTCATCTCGGGGAAATACAGGTAGTCGTTGTCCTTGTCGGTCTTCCCCTCGACCTTTTCCAGGAGTTTGTTGAAGAGCTTGTATACGCCGTTATTTTCGGAAAGGACGTTCTCTTCGTATCCCTTCCTGTGGGCGGGCCAGATTTCTTCGTTGCAGAACTTCTCGAAATCGGCCTCGCTGATGCCGTCGGTGGAGTTGAACTTCGTCGCGAAACGTTCTGCGATCGCCTCCTGGGCCGACTTGTCGGTCCCGTCCGCGAGAGGGAACTTTTCAAAATACGATGCGATTCTATTTTTCGTGGCTTCTGCGTCGCTCAGATCGGCCGTGATTTTGCCGTCTCCGGCATGAGTGAGCATGCTCGTCTCGGCGTCAGCCTCGGCCATGAATTCCTTCGCGAGGGCAAACTTCATGATGGGATATATTTCGTTCTCGAAACAGTCGGCCGGGCTTCGATAATCGTAAACCACGCGCTCGTTGGCGATCACGTTCGCCGCGAAATGGTGCTTGTAATTGTTCGGGTCGTCCGGGTTCGATCCCGCCTTCAGATCGTCTGTCAGCAGCTTTCTGGAGTTCTCCTTGTAGTCGTCGCTGAGAAGTGCGTTCTGGTCGTAGTCCTGGGGAAAACTGTACTTTTCCGCTTTTTTCGACTTGTTGTTCCGCTGGTTGAAATCGCCGGCGACGAAGATGCTCTTCTTCGAGACGATCTTCACGTCTCGAGGAGGGTTCCCCTTGATGACGAGGTTCGTGTCGGAGTAGATCACGCCGTTGAAGTTCGGCGGCAACGTCACGTTTCCCTTGCGAAGCCCCGTTCCGAAATCGAGGATTCTGGCATCGACCGAGCCTCCATTGGAAGGCGCCCAGCCGGCGGGAACCTTGTATGCCTGGGCTGGATTCGCGCCGTCGTTTTCAGGAATATAACCGCCGTTCTGGGCCTGCTTCTTGAGGTCGCCGAACCGAGGTTCGCCTGGCGAAAGGCTGATCTGAGACGTTTTATCCAGGATGCGTCCCTTGAGTTTCTCTGTCAGATTGTCGGGAATCGTCGGCGTTTTTCCGCGAATTTCCGCCGGCACCTCTCCGTATTTTTCCCCTTCGGGTGATGAATAGGTGCCGTGCTGCGGGAACGGAATGTTGCTTGGCGGCATCGTGATCGTCTCTTCGGGCATGCCGGGCCTCGCCCGGAACGTGACCTTCGTTGGCTGCCAGAAGAAAATCCCGCCCGCCCCGCTGATGATGCTGTGAATATCGAACAGCTCCTGCTTCGTGCCGGGCGTGCAGGGGGTATGGCCATCCATCAGGATCTGTCCGATTTCGACGCCGTGGTGACCGTACAGATTGCCGGTCGAGAACTTGTTCACGTTGTTCTGGCCGGGTTCGCCATACACGATCGAGAGAAACTCCATGTCGAACATCAGAAACTCGCGGCCCGGAAACCGTCGCTGCGCCACGCAGGAGATGCTGCGCATCGTATCTCCGACCCGGCCCATCGAGTCGATCTTGAAAAAGCACTTGCTCTCGTCGATGTTCTTCGTCCGCTCGTCGTCCTCATACTCGATCAGACCGACGCGAAACCGAAACTGCCCGTCCCCGAGCGTCCCCTGATATGATCCTTTTCCCGAGGTGTTCAGCTGGGAGAAGGAAACCCCGCTGTCGTTCGCGATGGACGATTGCCAGGTGGGGAGATTGGTTTCGTCCCAGAGGACCTGCTTCTGGGCCGCATCGATCTTCACCTTGTGGGTTCTGAACGAACTGTTCAGGCTCAGTTCCGTCATGGCGAAGGAAATGCCAGCTTCGGCCAGGGCCAGTGCCTTGAGGTTCCTGTTTTCCATGATCGTGTTCTGAACGCGATACGAGGTGAACGATCTGAGCGAGGCGATGACGATCAGAAGAACGAAACCGAGCCCAAGGGCGATGACGATCGCCGAGCCTTTACGACCACGGGAATTCATTGCGGTTCGGCCCCCCTTTGCCTGATCGATGTCAGAAGCGTCGAGTCGTATTTGCCTTCCTTCCCGCGGCCCGTCAGCCGCGCACGAATACAGACGCTGTCATGGTGCGGCAGGTTCGGCTCATTGAGCCTGAAGAATACCATTTCGTCGATGTTTTCCATCATGACCTTGCGCGCCCGCTGGGCCGGGACTTCCTGGCGCCGGTCGTCGAACGGCAACGTTTCCCGCCAGAGAATATACGGGCCGGTCGCCTGATCGGGGTCCACCTTCTCGAGTTTGTAGGTGACGCGCAACTGCGTGTAGTTATACTGGTTGTCTCCGAGACTTTTCGGCTGAATGGAAAAATCGTACGTCACTTTATGGAACGAGATATAGTTTGCCGCGTCTCCGGTGTTCAGCGTTTTCGACTGCTCCAGAGTTGCCTTGGGGGGCGTGCCTTCGAGGATGAAGTTCGACTCGCGAATGTCGTCGGTGATCTTGTCGAAGAGCCGCTGAAGCTCGTCGTTCGTCTGGTGCGCCTGCATGACCGCCTGCGCCTGTCTGCGGGATGAGGAAAACGTGTGATAGAGGGCCGTCAGGAGCAGGGCGAGAACGATGACCGCCATCATGACCTCGATGAGCGTCACACCTTCACGTCGCATGATCTGCCCGTCCTTTCGGATTACTGGCGCTTGTTGATGGCCGTATGGATGTCGAGCGTGTGCGTATTTTTATCCTGACCGGTATATTTGACGGTGAAAGAGAGAAAGACCATGTTCGGCCTGATATCCGGATCGTTCTTGTCGGCGGCATACTTGACTTGATCCTTGTCCGTTTTGACGACTTCGTATTTGATCCCGTTGATGGTTTCCGTGCGGAAGTCTTCGTTGTTTTTCAGCATGTATTCGAAGGTGGTCTTCTGCGTGGCGGGATCGTGATCATACTGGTCGGCATCGAGCAGATCGAATTTGCAGGCATGGGCCGACTCGAGAATTTTCTGGGCGAAGAACGACGCCTGCGTATGGTCGCGCGTGGCGTTGACGGTTTTGGTTTCGGAAATGATGACGTTGAGCGAAGGTATCAGAACCAGCGCCAGGATGATGACGCCGATCATGACCTCGACCATCGACATGCCGAGACGGTCGGAATGAACGGGAGCGGTCATGGCGTCTCCGCCTCCGGGTAGATGAGAAACTGTTTTCGTCTTTTCATGAAATCGGAAACCGACGACCTGATTCGACTTCGAATCTCGTCCATCCCTTTTCCCTGGATGATCGCCGTGCGGATGTCGGAACCCCCCAGCAGAATATCGACGCCCTCTGCGGCTGTCTGGTTCGACAGGGGAATCTTGTCGGGATACAGCGTCCAGAGAGTGTGGAGAATCGCGATGCCGGTCATCACGGGGTCGTATGCCTGATGGTCCGTTACGACGATCTCGATGCCGGGCACCCGTTTCTGCTGGAACAGCCCGTAATACGGCCGTACCGCCGCCGGGAGGAAGGCGACGCCCGGCAGGTTCAGCACCGTGAGTTTCGAGACGAGCACGTCGGGATCGATCCAGGGCGCCAGAACGTAGTGGAACGGCCGCGTCGTGCCGACGCCGGTCGAGAAGATGCCCATTTCGCCGAGGAAGCCCGTCGTCGCGTAATAGACCGGGGATTCGGGATCCGGGAGATGCTCCGACGGCATCGCCCAGTGAAGGCCGCAGTTCCGGTAGGTGACGTTCCGACGGTAGTTCTCCATGCCGACGACCGTGAGATCGGCGTTCAAACCGAATACTTTGTTGAAGAACAGAGCAAGTTCGCCGAACGTCATGCCGTAGACCAGCGGGATCGGATACACGCCGAACCTGCTTCTGAACTGGACGTCGAGCAACGGACCCGAAACCTTCGACGCGCCGATCGGATTCGGCCGGTCGAGAACGAAGACGGGAATTCCCGCCGTCTTGCCGAGTTCGAGAAACTGGGCGAGAAGCGTCACGGCATGGAAAAAACGGATGCCGATATCTTGTATATCAATAACTATGATTTCCGCCCCGTTCAGCTGCTCCGCCCTCGGTTTTTCGAGGGGGTCGCGGATGATGTGGACGGGGGCCTGCGTGAGGGCGTCGATCTGTTTCGATCCTGAGGCTGACTCGATCAGCTTGCGCGGCCACGGATCGCCGGAAAAGATCGCCGTGATCGTGGTTGCCCGGGCGAGCCGGTCGACCGTGTGGCGCATGCTCTGATCGTAGGAGGCGAGACCGACGAGGAGGGCGATTTTTTTCCCGGCAACGAGGTCGGGATGTCCGGTTGCAAGGACTTCCAGGCCGATCGACAAACGTTCGGATGCCGAAACCGTCGAGCCGACGGTGAACGCGAACATTGCCAAAAAAATGATTCGAAGAAGGAGTCTTGTCTGTTTCATGATCGAGTCCTCAGAGGGATTATACACCGATGCGTGAAGAAAATGGTGGTAGAATTGGGGAGAGAATTTTTACAGGAGGATCGAAATGAGAGAACCTGCGGTGAGCGGTCGCTTTTATCCCGACGAGCCGACCGAGCTGTATCAGATGATCAGACAGTGTTACGAGCACAGGCTCGGCGTTCGTGACCGCCATCACGCCCAGGCCGGGAGGCTGGCAGGCATGATCGTGCCGCATGCCGGGTATGTGTTCAGCGGCCCGGTCGCGAGTTGGTCGTTCCTGCGGCTCGGCGATGAGAAGCCTGCCCCGAAGCGGCTCCTGATGCTCGGACCGAAGCACACGCCATACGGCGCCACGGCGGCTCTGAGCGCCGAAGACGCCTGGATGACACCGCTTGGAAGCATCGAAACCGACGAAATGCTGCGAGCCGCTCTCGAGCAAACGGGCGTTTTCACGAGGGACGACTCGGCCCACGCCTTCGAACACTCGATCGAGGTCCAGATCCCCTTTGTCCAGCAGATGATGCACGTGTCACTGCCGAAAATCGTTCCGCTTGCTCTCGGCTTCGCCGATTATCCGCAATGTGAACGGTGGGGAAAGGCGATCGCCGATGTGCTCGCGAAACCCGAGTTCGCCGACACGGTTTGCGTCGTCAGTTCCGATTTCTCTCACGAAACCCCCCGAGACGAAGCCTACCGGATCGATGGCGAGGCGCTCGACGTCATCCTGTCGCTTGACGCGAAGGCCTTTCACGAACTTGTCGTGGGGGAAGACCGAAGCATCTGCGGCGTCATTCCCATCACTGCGTTCCTCGCCTCGCTGACGGGGAAAAGCGTTCGCGCGACGAAGCTGGCCTACGCCACCTCCATGGATGTCATGGCTCACCCCCGGGGCGTCGGATACGCTTCCGTCATATTCGAACACATATAACCAAGGAGACCCGTGACCCCGTTCGAGATCGGCATCCTGGTCGGGATGGCGTGGGCCGCCGTGCTGACGGTCTGGGCTCTCGCCGAGATCACCAGCGGCGAGCCCAGCCCGTGGTTGCTGGTCGTCGCGATCGTCTACGAGGGCTTCGACCTGACGCCGCGCGGCATCCTGCATGGCGCCGCGTGGGCGTTCGCCGACGGGTTCATCAGCGGCTATGTGATCGGATGGCTCGCCTCGCTGATCTGGTGAACGTCAGAAGTCGAAACTGCCGTACACGCCCAGCATGCGTTCGCGGGTGAAATCACGGAGAGTGTTGCCGAACTCGGCATGAAGCCGGCCGGTGTCGAACCGGTAACTGGCGTGCAGGGTCATTCCCAATCCGCTTTCGCGGCGAGTTTCCGGTGACGTGTCGCGCCAGGAATTCGAGATGAGGCGGGTGTCGAACCCCCACCACCAGTTCGAGCCGACGGCCCGCTCCCAGCCCGCAACCAGTTCGGCGCCGCGAAAATCTCGGGGCGCCCAGTAGGGATACGCCGCACCGTCCGCGGCGAGCTGATTCTCGAAACTCGCCTGGGAAAGCTTGAGCTGGAGCGACAGGAATGGGATACCGCGGCGCTTGATGTAGTGCAGAATCTCGGTGTCGAACCTGCGCCTGGCGTTGCCGTCCGAGATGTCGCCCGTGGTGAACGACTGCTGGATGCGCGTCTGCTCGTGCAGGTCTCCGAAGACCGTCAGCGTCGCGTAGTCCTCGGAAAGCAGCCTGCGCGCCGTCTCGAGATTTTCCTTGTACGAGCCGTGGCCCGCGAAGGCGGCGAGATTGAGCTGCCCGTTCCCCGTCACGCCCTGGAACGAATACCCGTTGACCGTGTCTACATCGGAAAACCGCTCGGGGGCGAACGTCGCGGCGACGCGGGTGCGATGATCGAGGCTGTATTCGAAGGTTCCCGACAGGATGCGGCTGTCGGTCGTCTCGTCGAGGTTGCGGTCTTCGTAGGCCCAGGTTTCGAGCCTGTACCGGGCCGACAGTTTTGGATACGTGAAAGAGGGAAAATACGCCTCGAGGCTCGAGACGAACTCGGTCTGACCGGCATTGTCCTCGTGAAGCCTGACGCCGATCTCCGCGACCGAGTTGAGGCGGGAACGGACCCGTTCCAGGTTCTCACGGAGCTTGTCGCTGAGGGGATACAGGAGCGTCAGCCGGTCGTAGATCGCTTTCGTGTCGCTGAATCGACCCTGGCGCAGGAAGACGGCCGCGAGACCTTCGTTCGCCCGCATGTTGTCGGGCTGGATCTCGAGCGCCTGCTCGAAGAAGCGCTGGGCCTCTTCCAGCCGGCCCTGCTCGAGCCGGAGGTTTCCGATCTCGACCAGGGCGTCGAATTTGTGCGGGCGCTGCGTCAGACGTTCGAGCTGGATGTCGCGCTCGATGCTCTGAATGCGCCGGAGTTCCGTGCTCAGCGAGTCTCCTGTCTGTTCGTCCGGAACCATCAGATCGAACGGCTGGGCGAGGGCGGGGTTCGGAGATGCGAGACATAGCGCGACAGCCAGGAATAGAAAGAACATCCTGGAGAAAAGCCGGAATTCCTGTGCAAACCTGAGCTGGCGACACATCAACACCCTGTATCGGCAGGAGGCGGGGAGTTCGTTATTTCCTTCGGATGGCGTGCAAAAGAAAACCGCTCCCCGAAGGGGGAGCGGTCGGTCAGGCGCGGTTCGGATCAGTTGCCGGCCGGGGCTGCGGGGGCCTTTTCTTCGGCGGCCGGAGCCGGGGCTGCCTTCATGCGCTCTTCGATCTTCTTCTTGACTTCGTCGAGCTTCGCCTTGGGCACGTTGAGGGTGATCTTGGCGGCGGTGTCGACGGCCTCGACCTTGATCAGGTTGAGGATCTCGGCGGCTTCGGGGGTCTGGCCGGCGAGCATCTTGATCATGGCGAGGAAGCCGTTGAGAGCGGTCATGACCTGGTCCATGTTTTCCTTCTTGTCGACTTCGCCGGTGAAGTTGAAGGTGAGGTCGGCATCGTAGTTGAAGGAGAAGAACAGGGAGTTGACGGCGGCGAGGGGGGCGGCCTGCGGGTTGGCTTTGGCCTGGTCCTTCAGGGTCTGCGGGATGATACCCACGCCCCAGAGGGTGGCGCCGGTGTCGACCTTCTTGAGGAGACCGCCGAGAGCGGCGTTGGCGGAGAGGTTCTTGGCCTTGGCGTTCTTCACGTCCACGACGGTCTTGATGGCCGGGAGAGTTCCGAGGACGGCGGTGCTGTTGTCGAGGAACACGCCCATGCCGTCGGCGTCCTTCTTGCCCTTCACGGCATCGAAGCCTTCAAACTTCTCGATCGTGACGTCTTCGGCGGCTTTCTTGTCGCTCTTGATGGATTCGAGAATCTTGGCGACTTCGAAGGTGCCGTCGATGAGGACGCCGGCGTCCTGCTTCTCGGACTTGGCATCGGTTTTGGCGGCGGCGAACACGACGACGCTCTTCAGGTGCTTGAAGGGGTCGATGCCGGTCTTGGTGATGAACTCGTCGTAGGCTTTCTTCTGATCGGGCGATTGCTTGGCCATGCCCTCGTCGATCTGCTTCTTGATCGCTTCGGTCGAGAACATCTTGCTCAGGTTCAGGTTCAGCAGGAACGCGGTGTTCTCAGGAACGAGCTGCATCAGGTCGCCGGCCATGGCGCTCATCGCAGTGGCGGCCAGCAGAAGTACGGTTACCAGAAAACGTTTGGTCAACATCGGTCGATCCCTTTCTCCTCTTGATTTCGTCATTCGGGCGCTTCCCTCGTCGGGTGCGGCCGGATTCCGGAATGATAGACGCGAGCCCGGGGAAAGTCAAGCATGCTCGGTCGTATCGCGTGACGGATGCATCCTCATCGTCGAACGGATGACATCGTCGGCGGATTGTCGGGGGGGGGAATTCTGGGGACGTGATACATATCTTTCCGATCATAACGTGGCCAAATACGACGTTACATCTGACTTCTGAAAAAACGCTGTGAAACGTCTCTGGGGATCCGGCCTTTCTTGTTATTGCCCCCCGGTGAAAGTAAGAATAATGCCCGTTTATCCTGACCTTTGTCGAAGGGCGAGAGTCGCATGCATTTCGACAGGCTCAGCACGAACAGGAACGCGAAATCGGTATCACGTCCCCAGAATACCGGAGGGGGCTGTCTTGCGCCTTGGGCGGCATCATGCTACCATGCACCGGCTTCGCGCCACCTTACCAATAAGGACAGACGGATGGCAAACATGTCAGAAAAACAAGAACTGGCCGCACAGCTGCGGATGCTCATCGGTGAAATGCGCAATGCCGGCTTCGCAGAGCTGGAAATCGAATCGGCGGACCTGAACGTGCGCATGGTTCTTGGTTCTGCCCCGGCTTCTGCCCCCGCACCGTCTCCCGATTCGGAGCTGCCCGGAAAGTCCGCAGAGGATGCCGCGCCGAAACCGGTTTCCGTGACTGCCGAGCGGGTCGGCGTGTTCTCCTTCGGAAAACAGCGAATCGAAGCCGGATCGAAGGTCTCCAAAGGGCAGGCTCTGGGGATCATCAAGGGAATCAGCATCCAGGACCAGGTGGTTGCCCCCGTTTCCGGCACCGTGGATGCCGTTTTCGTTCGGGAAGGCGAGATCATTGACTTCGGCCGCGCCCTGTTTTCAATCCTTCCTGATTGACGCCCGGCCGATGCCGATGTGGCGTGACAGCCTTACGTGAGGTGTAACCATGTTCAACAAGATTCTCATCGCGAACCGCGGGGAAATCGCGGTCCGTGTCATCAGAACCTGCCGCAGGCTCGGCATCAAAACAGTCGCCGTCTTTTCGGAAGTCGACCGCCAGGCTCTGCATGTCAGGCTCGCCGATGAAGCCTACTGCATCGGGCCGGCCCGCCCAGACCTTTCGTATCTGAACATCCCGAACATCCTTTCCGTTGCCCACGCGACCCAGTGCGACGCGATTCACCCCGGATACGGCTTCCTGTCGGAAAACCCGACGTTCGCCGAGATCACCCAAAAGTGCGGTTTCGTGTTCATCGGCCCCAGCCACCGGGCGATGGAACGGATGGGCCAGAAGTCCGTCGCGCGCGACCTGATGATCCGGTCCGGCGTTCCCGTGATGCCCGGTTCGACCGGCAGCGTCGAGGATCCCGAGGAAGGTCTGAAGATCGCCCACAAGGTCGGCTTCCCCGTCCTCGTGAAGGCCTCCGCCGGCGGCGGCGGACGCGGCATGCGCCTGGTCGAGACGGAGGACCGGTTCCGGACGCTGTTCAGCACGGCTCAGGCCGAGGCCCAGTCGGCATTCGGCGACGGCCGCGTCTACGTCGAAAAATACCTTCGGAACCCTCGCCACATAGAAGTCCAGATCATGGGCGACCATCACGGCAACATCGTCGCCCTGGGCGAACGCGAATGTTCGATCCAGCGCCGGCATCAGAAGCTGATCGAGGAGTCGCCATCCCCGGCCGTCAACGCCGATCTGCGCCGGCGACTGTGCGAAACGGCCGTGAAGGCTGCGAAGGCGATCGACTACGTGAACGCTGGCACGATCGAGTTCCTGCTCGATGCCGACGGGAACTTCTTCTTCATGGAGATGAACACCCGTCTCCAGGTCGAACACCCCGTCACCGAGCTGGTTACCGGATACGATCTCGTCGAAATGCAGCTGCGCGTCGCGTCGGGCGAGCCGCTTCCCTTCAAGCAGGAAGACATCGCCCCTCACGGGTGGGCGTTCGAGTGCCGCATCAATGCCGAAGATCCTGCGAACGGCTTCTCGCCGTGTCCGGGCCGCATCAACGATTATCTGCCCGCGGGGGGGCCGTGGGTGCGCGTCGACTCGGCGGCCTACACCGGATACGCGGTGAGCCCGAGTTACGACTCGATGGTCGCCAAGCTGATCGTCTGGGGCCCCGATCGCGAGACGGCAATGGACCGCATGCAGGCGGCCCTGCACGAGTTCCGGGTCGAAGGGATCAAAACGACGATCCCGTTTCATCAGTGGGCGTTCGGGCACGAGGAGTTCCGGGCGGGGCTGTTGACCACAGGCTTCGTCGACAAGCACCAGGTGTCGATGATCGCCTGTATGCAGCGGGCCGACGAGGATGAACGTGAGCGCGCGAACGGAGCCGGCGGGAAGGCGGTCGAACATGGCAAAACTCAGGACCAGAACGGCACGGGAAGAGCCTGAAGCGAAACGAACCCTGTTCGACGCCCCCCCGGATGAGACGGAACGCGAGTCTGGCGAGCTGACGCGCGGGGTTCTGTCCGTCGGGGACGTCACTCGCCACATCAAGCGGCTTCTCGAAAAGGACAGCCTTCTCGAGAGCGTCTGGGTTCAGGGAGAAGTGTCGAACCTGGTCAAGGCGGCATCGGGACACTGGTATTTTTCCCTGAAAGACGCGACGTCCGTCCTGAAAGCCGCCGTCTGGGCCGGGAACAGGCGCAGGATCCGGCATGAAATCAAGAACGGCGACCTGATCGCCGCCTACGGCTCCATCTCGGTCTACGAGCCCCGTGGCGAATACCAGCTCATCATTACCGACCTGCGCCCGGCCGGCCTGGGTGCGCTGTATGAAGCCTTCGAGAAACTCAAGGCGAAACTCCAGGAAGAAGGCCTGTTCGACGCCGACCGGAAGGTGCCCCTGCCGTTCCTGCCGCGGGGCGTCGGGATCGTGACCTCGCCGAAGGGCGCCGTCGTGCAGGATATATATCGAGTGATACGAAGGCGCTTTCCGAACATGCCGCTGTATCTCGTCCCCGTGAAGGTGCAGGGTGAGGGAGCTGCGGAAGAGATCGTGGCCGGCATCCGACGGCTCGACGCCGATTCGCGGGTCGACGTGATCATCGTCGCGCGCGGGGGCGGCAGTCTCGAGGATCTCTGGACGTTCAACGACGAACGCGTCGCCCGCGCGATCGCGGCGGCCGAAACCCCCGTCATATCGGCGATCGGCCATGAGACGGATTTCACCATCGCCGACTTTGTCGCGGACCAGCGGGCGGCTACGCCGTCGGTGGCGGGCGAACTGGTCGTTCCCCTCAAGGAAGACCTCGTGAAGGCGATCGCCGACAGGCGCAATAGGCTCGGCCGAGCCCTGAAGCACATGATCGTTTTCCTGGCCGGGCGGCTGGCTCATGCCCGTTCCTGCCGATTCCTGCGGAAACCGGCCCTGCTCGTCGCCGAACGCCGGACGCACGTCGCAAACACGGCCCGAGACCTGGAAACCGCCTGCGAGGCTTTCATGCGACGGTGCCGCCACGCATGGGAAATGGCCGCCGCACGGCTGACGGCCCTCGATCCGCGGGCGGTGCTCGCGAGAGGCTATATGCTGGCGACGAACGAAGACGGCGTGGTCGTCACGTCCGCCGCGGCTTTGAAAACCGGACGAAAACTCGATCTGCAGATGGTCGACGGTCGGGCCCGCGTGGCCGTCGAGGATGTCGAAATCAAAACCCCGGGAGGCACGCGTTCATGAAAAAGGTGTTCGATCGGAAAGAACTCGAGGAGCTCGCAGCTCTCACTCCCGAGATGATCGAAAAGCTGTCGTACGAAGACGCGATGGAGCGTCTCGAGCAAACCGTCGAGGCGCTCGAACAGGAGGGGACCCCGCTCGAGCTCGGCCTGCGCCTGTACGAAGTCGGCACGGGGCTGAGCCGCCGGTGCGGAAACGTGCTCGACGCCGCCGAGGCGCGGATGCTGCAGCTGATCGGCAACATCGAGTCGGCCCGCGAAGAGCCGTTCGATCCCGAGAAGGACGGCAGGCCGTCATGACCCCGGACGGGGCTTCAATGACGGGGCTGGAAGACTGGCTGCGCGCCTGCAGGTCGCGTGTCGACGAGGCGCTCGACCGCTGGCTGCCCCCGGCCGATGCTGTGCCCGCGCGCCTTCACGAGGCGATGCGGTACAGCGTCTGCGCGGGCGGAAAGCGGATCAGGCCGGCGCTGTGCCTGATGATCGCGGAGGGCTTCGGCGTCTCGGGAAACGGGCCGCTGAGGGCTGCCTGCGCACTCGAGCTGCTCCATACATATTCTCTGATCCATGACGATCTGCCGGCGATGGATGACGACGATCTGCGGCGCGGCCGGCCGACGAACCACAAGGTGTTCGGCGAGGCGACGGCGATTCTTGCCGGAGACGCCCTGCTGACGCTTGCGTTCGAGTGGATGGCGCGCATCGCAGATTACGACGTTCCCGCGGGCCGGGCGGTCTCCGCAGTGAAGTCGTTCGCCGAGGCTGCCGGCCATGCCGGCATGGTGGGCGGTCAGATGCTCGATATCGACGCCGAGAACGGAGAGGTGACGATCGACGAACTTCGCCGGATCCATCGGCTCAAGACCGGCGCGCTCCTCACGGCCTCGATCCGAATCGGCGGGATCCTGGGCGGCGCAGATCCCGACGAGATGCGCAAACTTACCGAATACGGCCGCCACATCGGTCTTCTGTTTCAAATAGTAGACGATATACTCGACATCGAGGGAGACGCCGCCGCCCTCGGAAAGACGCCGGGAAGCGATGCGCGCCTCGGCAAATCCACGTTTCCGGCGCTTCTCGGCATGGACGGGGCGAAACGGGAAGCCGACCGCGTGCGCGACGAGGCGCTGAAAGCCGCCGCATCGCTCCCGAGGCCGATTTCCCGCATGTCGGAACTCGCCGGATGGCTGCACGGGAGAAAACGGTGACCGTGAAACTGTATCCCGTCGTGGTCGCCGGCGGGTCGGGAACGCGCATGAAAAGCGATCTTCCGAAACAGTTTCTCGACATCGGGGGAAAACCCGTCCTGCAATGGTCGCTCGAGTGCTTCGACGCGGTTTCCGAAACCGTCGACATCACGGTCGTTCTTCCGGAAGCCTGGCTCGAGGAAGGCAAACGCCGCCTGTCCGGCTGGCGATCGAAACATAACATTCGTTATATATGCGGAGGACTGCGACGGCAGGACTCCGTCGAAGCCGGCGTGTCGAGCATTCCCGACGAAGACGGGTGGGCTGCCGTGCACGACGGCGCTCGTCCGGCGATCACGCCCGAAATCGTCCGGGCCTGCCTTGAGATGGCTGTCGCGAAAGGAAACGCCTCGTGCGCGGTGCCGGTTTCCGACACCCTCGTCGAAACTGCCGGCGGTCTCGTGACCGGCGCCGTCGATCGGTCGAAGATGTTCGCCATGCAGACCCCGCAGATCTTCCCCGTGAACCTTCTGCGGGAGGCGCTCGCCCGGGCGCGCGCCGACGGCGTTGATGCCACCGACGACGCCGGACTCGTCAGGCGTCTCGGCCTGCCTGTCTATCTGGCCCCGGGTTCCCCCCTAAACATCAAAGTCACCCGGCCCGAAGATCTGCTCCTGCTCGCGTCGGTCCTCCGCCCCCCAGGCTGACCGCCGTCGATGCGTGTGCCGATGCATCCGGCATTGACGAAGAACGAGGGTGATTGCTAGACTTGGCCGCAAGAAGCGAGGAGCGCACGACGAATGAAACGAACGCTGATTGTTCAGGCACCTGCGAAGATCAATATCGGGCTCTGGGTCAAGGGTAAACGGGCGGACGGGTATCACGAGATCGCAAGCCTGATGCAGACGATCTCGCTCGCAGACACGATCGCGATCAAAGAGACCCGCGAAGACGGCCTCCGGATCGAGTGCGATCACCCCGGCGTTCCGACCGGCCCCGAGAATCTCGCCTACAAGTCGGCGATGCTGCTGCTGAAGAAACTCGACATTCCGCCGCGTCTCCTGATCCAGATCGAAAAGCGGATTCCGGTCGCCGCGGGACTGGCTGGTGGAAGCACCGACGCCGCCGCCGTGCTGCTGGCGCTTGCCCGTTTTTACGACTCGTCCCTGCCGATGCTCGATCTCATGACGATGAGCCAGTCGATCGGCTCCGACGTGCCGTTCGTCATGCACGGAGGCCTCGCCCTCGCCACGGGCCGGGGCGAGAACCTGACGTTCTACGACGCGCCGAAGCCGCCCTACGTCGTCGTCATCGCCGTTCCGAAAAACGTCAGCGTCTCGACGAAATGGGCGTATGAAAACTACCAGCCGGGCGACAACACCCGCAAGGAAGAATTGTTCGCCACCCTCCTTCCCGCATGCCGGGAGCGGAACCTCGCCCTCCTGAGAAAAAACGTGTTCAACGACCTCGAGTCCGTCACGCTGCACCGGCATCCCGAAGTCGCCGCAATCAAGGAGCGTCTGGCCGCAACCGGCGACGGCGTGGTTCTCATGTCCGGCAGCGGGCCGTCCGTATTCGGCCTGTTCGAGGAGCGTCGCGATGCCGTGAAGGCCGCGAGCTCACTCGACCCGGACACGGTCGATGTGTTCATCGAACATACACTGCGCTCGCAGTCGCGCTGAGAGGAAATTGCCGGAATGAAACGCCGCATCTCCCTCCTCGGCTCGACCGGCTCCATCGGCCAGAGCACGCTCGACGTCATCCGAGCCCACCGGGACCGCCTTTCCGTGGTTGCCTTGGCCGCCGGTCGCCAATGGGAGCGCCTCGTCGGCCAGACGCGTGAATTCCGGCCCAGGATGGTCGCGATCTTCGACCCGGAAGCGGCCGCCCGGTTCAGGGACGCGATGCGCGGCTCGGACGTGGCCGTCCGCGAGGGGATGCCGGGCCTGCTCGAGGCTGCCGGCCTTGATGAAGCCGATACGCTTGTGTCCGCCTTGGTGGGCTCGATCGGCCTGCGGCCGGTGATGGCCGGCATCGATGCGGGAAAGGCCGTCTGCCTCGCCAACAAGGAGACGCTCGTCGTCGCCGGGGCCCTCGTCACCGCTGCGGCTCACAGGAAGGGCGTTCCCCTGATTCCGATCGATTCCGAACACTCCGCGATTTTCCAGTGCCTCGCTGACGGCCACAAGGACGGGAGCCGGATCAAACGCCTGATCCTGACGGCGTCAGGCGGCCCGTTCCGCATGACCGACGCCGGCAGTCTTGCCCGGGTGACGCCCGGTGAAGCTCTTCGACACCCGAACTGGGACATGGGCGGCAAGATCACGATCGACTCGGCGACGCTGATGAACAAAGGTCTCGAGGTCATCGAGGCCCACTGGTTGTTTGACATCGATTTCGACCGGATCGAAGTGGTCGTTCATCCGCAGTCGATCATTCATTCGCTGGTCGAGTTCATCGACGGCTCGTTTCTCGGCCAGCTCGGCGCCCCGGACATGCGCCTGCCGATTCAGTATGCGCTAAGTTATCCCGAACGCTGGGAAGCGAGCGGCGAGCGGCTCGATCTGCTCAAACTGGGAACGCTCTCGTTCGAACCGCCGCGGATGGCGGATTTTCCCTGCCTATCCTACGCATACGAGGCGGGGCGGCGCGGCGGCAGCCTTCCCTGCGCGATGAATGCGGCGAACGAGGTCGCCGTGGCGGCGTTCCTGCGCGGGGACATCGGGTTCACCGATATTCCGGTCGTGATCCGCACCGTGATGGATGAACTGCCGTTCGAGGCCTCGCCCGACCTCGAGACGTTGCTGAGACACGACGAACTCGCGCGCGGGGCCGCAGCGGTCTGCGTTGCGGCGCGGACTGCCGTCCGGCAAGGCGGGGAGGCCGCGGCATGAACGGGGAGATGAGCGGCCTCAGAATAGGCTTCGGCCACGATATTCATGCCCTGATTCCCGACCGGGAACTGTGGCTCGGCGGTGTCCGCATTCCCCATTCGTACGGTCTCAAGGGCCACTCGGACGCCGATGCCCTGCTTCATGCCGTCATGGATGCCCTGCTCGGGGCCGCCGCGCTCGGCGACATCGGCATGCTGTTTCCCGATACCGATCCCGCCTATCGCGGCATCTCGTCGATGCTGCTGCTCGAGCGCGTCATGAGCCGCATCGAGGAAGCCGGTTTTTGTGTCGTCAACATCGATACTGTGATACAGTGTGAGAGTCCGAAAATTTCTCCTCACCGTGAAGCCATTCGCGAGTCGCTCGCCCGGGGCCTGCGCATCGACAAGAGCAGGGTCTCGGTGAAAGCCGGCACGAACGAGGGGTTCGACGCGGTGGGGGAGCGGCGCGCCATGGTATGCAACGCCGTGGTGTTACTTGAATCCCGGAGGAATGTCGGCTGTGGCAGGTGAAAAGCAGAGATCCCAGTTGTTCCTCGGCGTAGGATACCTGTTCGTGGCAGGGATCATCCTGATCAACTATATCGGCCAGCGCGGCGACTCGCGCGGCATCGTTGCCGTCACGGGCGAGATGGCGATGAGCAGCTACTTCGGCGAGGCCGAGGTCCTGCGGAAACGACTCGAGGAGGAACGCCGTCTCAACACCGAGATGCGCAAGATGGTCACCGAAATGCAGACCTATGCCGGCACCAGCAAAGCCTCCGAAAAGGCGGGCTTCGAAAAAGTGCCGCTTCGCATGACGTCGGCCGATATCGACAAGCTGGCCCGGGAGGGGTTCCCCCCCGTCGTCGACAAGCTGAGGATCGTCACGGCCAAATCCAGCCCCTTCCGCGTCGGGCGGAATCCGTTCGTCCCGTTCTACGGCATGGGAAAAACGTCCAAAGCCGTTACGGCCGAATCCTCGAAAGTCACCATCTCCCTGCGCGCCGATCCCGTCCTGCCCGTTCTGATGCAGGGCGCATGGTCTCCCGTGACGGTCTACGAAGAAAACTGAAACCGAACCGCCGACAAGAGCCCTCTCGGGGGCTCTTTCGTTTTTTTCGCCACGTTCGCCGAACTCCTAAAGCGTGAGCCGCCTCATGCCGATAAGCTTCTCAGAGAATACGCGACCTCGCTTTCAGGAGACGAACGAACATGAGGCAAACCATTCGGAATCTCGGCCTGCTGGCCGGACTGCTCTCGCTCTGCGCCCCTCTCGCGGCGGAACCGGTCGTCGGCGGCTACGTTCTCGAGCGCCTTCCCGGCGGCAAACAGGCTGTCGTGGACGGCAGGAACATCGTTCTCGCACATGTCTTCAACCAGGATCCCGGCGCCCTCAAAGCCGGCCGGTATGACGTCGGGGTTGAAGTTCAGGGCTCCAAGGGCGTCAAGACGTATGTGATGAAGCCGACCGGCGATATCGCCGGCGGGGTCTTGCGGACGTTCCGTCTGAAGGTGCCGCTGAACGCTGGAGGCAAACCCGAGCTGGTCAGGGCGTTCGCTCGTATCGACGGTCGGAAAATCTGGTCCGAGCCGTTTGCCGGCAGCCGCCAGGCTGCCGTGAAGAGCTCCGACGGCGTCGTCACGACGCTGTATACGGAAGTCGCTCCGGAACCAGGCTCCGATGCGCCGCCTCGAGAAATCCCCTTCGAGAACGAGGTCGTCCGCCCGGCCGCTCCGAAGACCGCAGCCGCATCGACGCAGAAGAAGCCCGCGACCGGCGCCGCTGCGGCCGTTCCTACCGCGAAGCCCGGCAAAACGGCCGGTGTCGCCCCCGTGCCGGCGAAGAGCGGAATTGCTCCCGTCGCGCCGGCGGTTCCGGCCGCGGTGTCCGCGAAGCCTTCGACGGACGTCGTCGCGAAGAATCCCTCCCCGGCACCCGCGGCGAAGCCTCGCGTGATCAATCCGAACGAGTTCAAGACCCTCCACACCATCGACGAGGAACTGGTGATCTACGTCGTGAAGGCCGGAGACACCCTCCAGAGCGTTGCCGAGCGGTATTATGGCGATGCGGGTCATGACAGGACCATCGCCGACCTCAACTTCATCGAAGCCCGTGCTCAGGTCAAGCCCGGCGAGGAGATCATCGTCGATGTGAAGCCGCTTTCGGGGCTGAAGCAGAACACCGCCCAGAAGGAACCGAAGAAGGACTCGAAGAATGAACCGAAGAAGGAAACCTCGGTTCGCCCCTCCGAAAAGGCGTCAGAAGCGATTGCCGCCGGCGATGCTTCGGCGTGTGTCCAGCGGTACACGATCCAGAACGGAGACACGCTCGCGATCATCGCGAAGCGGTTCTACGGCAAGGCGTCGAAGGCCGGCATCATCATCAAGGCCAACCCGGGACTGAATCCGAAGAACCTCAAGATCGGAACCGAAGTGGTGATCCCCGCTGAGAAGGGAGACAAGGCATGATGACGAACTCGATGACCGTGAAGCGGGGAGGGGGCGTGAAGTCGCCGCTCGTCCAGATCAACAGTGTCGGCCACGCCGGCGTCGCGTTCCAGGTCAAGGGGAAGGCGTTCCAGGAGGGATATCTGTTTCTCACCCCCGAAATGCTCCGCCTGTTCCCCTTCAAGGAGGAGCTCAGTTCGATCCTGTTCGTCGACGACGCCGAAGTTGTATATTCAGCGATATATCACAAGGCCCGCGGCTACATGGTCTGCCTGTCCTTCGGCGAATGGTGGGAGAAGAACCAGATGCGCGAAGGGGATCAGATCGGCATCGAGCTGATCAGCCTGGCCGAGCGCCGCTACCGGCTGTATCGCGTCGTTCCCGATGCGGAAAAACTTGCCGCGAAATCCGACGAGGTCAAGATCACGATGCGCTCCGGCGGAGACCTGCCGATCCAGTATACGTCGGGGAACCTCGAAGTCCTTCGCAAGCTGATCGCCGGCGATTTCTCCCCCTACGCCGAGACCGGGCTGATCCTTCAGGGCGAGGAAATGAACGCCCGCGGCGATGACCAGGAGCTGATGTCGCTCGCCACGTGTTTCGGCGTCTCGGCGTATCAGCATCAGCTGAACACCGTTCACAGCGTGCTCGGGCGCTACAACGGCCGCGCCCTGCTCGCGGACGAGGTCGGTCTGGGCAAAACCATCGAAGCGGGGCTGATTCTCAAGGAATACCTGCTTCGCGGCATGGTGCGTAAGGTCCTGATCCTCACGCCGGCCTTGCTGATCACGCAGTGGCAGCAGGAACTCAAGACCAAGTTCGACCTCAGCTTCAAGAACCACAACGAGATTTCCGACTGGGAGCAGTCCGACCTGGTCATCGCCTCGCTCGACACCGCGAAAAGCCAGAAGAACCAGAAATCGGTCCAGAAGGTCAACTACGACCTGCTGATCATCGATGAAGCGCACAAGCTGAAGAACAAAAAAACGCAGAACTGGAAGTTCGTGAACTCGATCAAGACGAAGTATCTGCTGATGCTCACCGCGACGCCGATCCAGAACGACCTGATCGAACTGTTCAACCTGATCACGATCCTCAAGCCGGGCCACCTGTCGACCCTGCAGAAGTTCAAGAGCGACTTTCTGGCCGAGCGCGACAAGCGCATTCCGAAAAACTCGCTGAAACTGCGGGCCATGCTGTCGGAGATCATGATCCGACACCGCCGCAGCGACACGATGATCAAGTTCCCCCAGCGGTTCGTCCATACCCAGGCGATCAATCTCAAGCCCGACGAGGCGCGCCTGTACAGCGAACTGACCGACTTCATCCGTCGCCGCTACTTTACCCTGCCGACCCACAACAATCCTCGCGGCATCAATCGCCTCACCCTCATCCTCCTGCAGAAACTGATGGGAAGCTCGACGCAGGCGCTCAAACGGGCGCTCACGAAGATGATTTCCAGCAACTTCTACAAGGACGATTTCGACGAATCCCTCAAGCGGCTTCTCGATCTCGCCAACAACGTCGGCATGTCGAGAAAAACCGAGGTCCTTCTGGAACTGCTCGGCAATCTCAACGAGAAGCTGATCATCTTCACGCAGTTCCGCGGCACCCAGGATTATCTCGCAGACCTGCTTCGCGAGAAAGGGTATTCGGTCTCGATCTTCAACGGACAGCTGTCGCAGGCCGAGAAGGATGCGTGCATCGAGTCGTTCCGGAACAAGAACCAGATCCTGATCTCGACCGAGTCCGGCGGCGAAGGCCGCAACCTGCAGTTCTGCAAGGTGCTCGTCAACTACGATCTGCCCTGGAACCCGATGCGCATCGAACAGCGAATCGGTCGTATCCACCGCCTCGGGCAGACAGACGACGTTCATATCATCAACCTCAGCGCGAGCGACACGATCGAGTCCTACGTGCTCGAGCTGCTCGACAAGAAGATCAACATGTTCCGCCTCATCATCGGCGAGCTCGAAATGATTCTTGGCAATATGCATTCGAAGAAGACGCTCGAGCAGATCATCATCGATATCGTGACGATGTCGCCCAACCAGGAAGCGATGAAGCGCAAGTTCCAGACGCTCGGCAACAAGCTCGAAAAGGCCCTCAAGATCCATCAGGACATCACCCGCGCCCAGGAGGACATCTTCAATGGAAACGAGTAAAATCCAGACCCTCGTCTTCTCGTTCATGGACAAGGTCGGCATTTCCAGGTGGGAAACCTCCGAGGGCGTCTGGTGCGCCGAGATCCCCGAGTCGGAACGGGCGTTCTTCAACGGCTACGAGCACCTGCACTTCACCTTCGATCGCGAGATCGCGGAACGGCGGCGCGAACTGGAACTGATCTGCTCGGGCTCGTTCATGCTCCGCAAGATCGTCGACAGGCTCGTGGAAATTCCCAAGGTCAGCCGGCTGTTCAGCGCCGCGGCACCCGAGCTCCCGTCCTCGTCGGGCCAGCCCGGCGATCTGCGTGTGATCAGCGGCTGCAAGGCCCATTACCGGCAGCAGGTGCTGTTCCATTTCCGCGTCAGCGTCTCGGCGGAGCAGCGCCGCGAGCTGCTCTTCTCGGCACTTGCGGACCCCGCGAAGCGCGAAATATCATTGAAGGAAGGGCTGAGCGGAATCGATCTGAACGAATTCAGCGAAAAGCCCGATCCGTCACTCCCGATACAGGAATCCGGTGAAGATCTCGTCCGTTTGTATCTCCAGGCGTGCAGGACCCTCGAATCATCTCTCGAGGAGCATATCCGCGAACTGCAGGCCGAATCCGAGGAGGCCTACCAGCAGGAACTCGCCAAGGTCCAGGAGTATCTCGAGGACCAGAAGCGGGAACTTCTGAAAAAACGTGAAAACGTCTGCTTCCACCTGTATTTCTTCCAGAAGGAGGAGGAAATCGACCGGATGATGCGCGAACTCGAGGCGGAGCAGGCGCGGAAAATCGAGGAACTGAAGGAAAAGCACGCATTGAAGATCCAGGTGAGCCTCATCAATGCCGTCGTCCTGTGCATTCCGACCCTGGGAATGCCCACCGGCCAGACGGCCCGGCGGACGCGGGATGCGAAAGTCATTCCGATGCCCCTTCCGACGGGAGACCGCTGCGAGGTGCGCCCGGCAGTCTGAGGCATGGAGGCGGAATCAGATCGGCACGGAGGTTGAGCGATGTTTTTCAAGCACATATTCGTTATTCTCGTCATCCTGGGAATCCTGGGCTACGTCTACGGCGACAGGGTGTTCTATTTCCAGGCGAATCTGATGATCAGCTGGCAGTATGACTTCCCCGCCTATGAAGCGTTCGAGAGGATCGTTCGGTATTACCCGAACAGCAAGCACAGGCAGGAGGCCTACAAGATGATGGACATCCTCGTCAAACGGAACGGGGACCTGCGAACCTATCTGAACAAGCGTGACGAGGAGGTTCGTAAACTCGAGAAGAAACGGGCCGTCCAGGAGTCGTTCAGGTGAGCGGTGCTTCCGCGACATTCGAAGCCTTCGCCGGGCTGATGTCGGAACGGCGGAGCGTGCGTCAGTTCCGCCCGGACCCCGTCGACCCTGCAATCATCGAACGCGTCGTCGAAGCCGTCCGGTATTCGCCCTCGCCGACCAACCGGCAGTGTTTCCGGTTCATCGCCGTTTCCGACCGCCTTCTGCTCCAATCGATGAGCCAGGACGTCCTGCGTCGGATCGACGAGATCGCCGGCAGGCTCGACGAAGCCTCGGCCGCGGCGTTTCGCGACTACTCGAAATGGTTCACCTTTTTCGACCGCGCGCCCGTCGTCCTGTTCGGGGCGTATCGAAGCTTCGCGTCCCGTCTGCCGAGCGGGGAGAACGACCGGACGCTCGAAGGCCTCGCCGAGATCCAGGCGTTCGGCGGGGCGGTGCATGCCCTGCTGCTCGGCCTGCACGCCGTCGGCCTCGGAAGCTGCTGGATGAGCGGGCCGCTGGTGGCGGAAAATCCGCTCGAGCGGCTTCTGCGCATCGAAAAGCCCTGGCGGCTGGGTGCCGTGATTCCCGTCGGCTGGCCGGCGGTGAAGCCGGAATGCCCGAAAAAACCGGCCGTCCGGGACATCCTGAGCGGCTATCCTGCAGAATGAAAACCACCCGTTCGCCCTGAGCTTGTCGAAGGGCGAGAAGCAAGACGCCCCGCAGGCTCGAAGCCGGCGGGGCGTTGCGGTATTGAACTATATTACCAGGTATATGACGCCTGGACGCCGTAAATGTCGAGACCGGTGGTGAAGTCGCCGGACAGGTTGCCCCTCAGGAGATTGCCGGGGGCTGACGCCCGGAGATCGATCGGGGCGTCGTCATACCAGATTCGCATGAAACCCGCGGAGATCACCATGCGGTCGGAGGTGCGATACTCGGCGCCGAGAGCGACCTGCAGGCTGTCGGAACCGGGAATGCGCGGCGTGCGGCGCGAATCGGGGATGGGAGAACGATCGCGGGCCACGCCGACGCGCCAGGCGAGTCGCGAACTCGGCCGGTAGATCGCGCCGAGCGAGGTATACCAGACGTCCTTCCAGTCTTCCGCGGTGAAGGAATCAGGCTGCGCGGGGTTGTCGAACGTGACCCGCAGTCCTCCGTACCGATGCCAGAACGTCTTCGCCGCGTCGAGCATCAGCGTCCAGGACGCGCCGCAGGTGCGGCTGTACCCGACGCCGAGAATTTCGGGCGTCGTGAGGTCGGAGCGCGCGCCGGTCTGTGAGAAGATCCCGGTTGCCGCGTTCATCGCGCCCGCCATGCCGGCGGCGTCGAACCCGAAACGGCAGTCGCCCTTCAGGGTGTGCCGAACGGCCGATCGATACGAAAGACCGGCGCGTTCCCTGGAGGAGATGTCGCAGATGAATCCGAGAACGAAGCCGACGTCCCGGGCATCGCCGGTCATTTCCGCGACGCCGTCCTGCGTGGTCGGCGCGGCGCCCGGAATGCCGCTGCCTGCGGCGATCGTCCCGTAATCGACCGCGTTGGTGAGCTTCGCATCGACGGACTGAACGTTCAGCCCGGCGGCGAACAGCCACTTCGAGTCGAGTTTTCTGCCGGCTACCGGCATGACGGCCAGAGAGGTCATTTCAGAATCGATCGCGTAGTAGCGGCCGACCCAGGTCGGCGTATACTTCGTGCTGAGGCCCCAGGGGGCGTTCAGGGCGAGGCCGAAACGCCAGCCCTTCGAATCGGCAAGTGAGGCGTAGAGGGCCGGGATCGTGGCCGTGGGCGCTCCGTCCTCGCCCCCGGGATACCCGCCGACTGCCGTTCCGCCGGCCGTTGAAGCCCCTCTCAAGGAAAAGCGGACTTCGGGATCGAGCTGCAGCACCGAGATGATCGCTTCGCCCGGTTTATGAAGCATGAGAGCCGCCGGGTTGAAATACGTGTCGGCGAGATCGTGCGCGCCGGTATGTGCCCCGGCGAAGGCGCTCGAAAGGCCGGTCGTGCCGTGTTCGCGGACCATGTATCCCGCACCGGTGACTTTACCGGGCAGGGACACGATGACGAGAAAGAGAAGGAATACGGACCACTTCTTCAGATCCTGGCTCATGGGCTCCTCCAGACGATGATGAAACGAAGGGAGTTTCATTTTTCGACAGGGATCATATTCGATATACAGGGCCGTTGGCAAATGGAATCATACCGTGACCCGCGTGAGTTTCGTTTTCGGGTGTCCGGAAAAACAGCCTTCCGCATGCGTCGATAACAATAATATATTCTATATATAATACAAAATGGACCGACTCTTGCGAGTCGGTCCCGAGAACATAGGAACGTGGGATGCAAATGGTGAAATCAGACGGTGGAGTGAAACTTCGCGACGGATTCGAACATGCCGCGGGCCTTGCGACCCATGACGACGCCGATGTGCCCCGCGTCGATCACGAGATCGGTGACCGGCCCCGAGACGAGTTGCGAGAGGCACCGGGAAGACTCGATCGGAACGATGTGATCCTTCGAGGCCATGACGTTCATGACCGGGATGGAAAGGTTTTCGAGGTCGATCTCGATGCCGTCGAAATCGAAACGGCGGTTCCTGATGGCGTTGTCGTGGTAGCAGAGTTTCACGTATCCGCGATATGCCTCGCCGGGAACGTTGACGTTGTCGTTCAACCAGGATTCGAGCGCGACGATGCTTTCGGCGGCCTTCGCGTCGAGACTGCCCTCGAACACGTTCTTCCATTTCTGATATCCCGAGAAGGGCTTGATCAGCTGGAAGGACGACTGGAGCATCGCGGAATCGGCATGGCCGAGGACATCGACGAGCGTGTCGACGTCGAAGGCGTCCTTGCGTGCCCAGGCCGAGAGAGGGCCTTCGTCGTGGAAGTTGACGGGCGCGGCGAGCATGATGAGCCGCTCGATGCGGTTCGGGTGGAGCGCGGCGTGGAGGAGCGACATGGTGCCGCCCATGCAGTAGCCGAGAAGCGACGCTTTTTTGGCGCCGGTATCGCGGCAGGCTTCGCGGACGGCCATGCCGATGAGGTCGTCGACGAAGAAACGGAACGGCAGGTGGTCGTGCTGCGGGCCCGGCGTGCCCCAATCGAGCAGGTAGACCTGGATTCCCGCCTCTCGAAGATGGCCGGCCAGTGTTGCGGAGGGCATCAGATCCATGATGTAGGCGCGGTTGATGAGAGAGGGAACGAGCACCAGCGGCGTTGTGCAGGTGACGGGGGCCGTGCCGCTGTAGCGCAGGAGTTTCATCGAGTCGAACCGGAAGATCTCCTCGACCGTTGTTGCGCCGCGATACGGTTCGTCACGCGTTGCAGATGAGCCGGAAAGGACCGAGTCGAGATTCTTCTCGATGATGCGGCCGGCGAGGTCGATGTTGGCGGCCGTCGCTTCGAGAAGCCTGGCCGCGCTTTTCGAGAGGGTGTCGTTCATCGTCGCCTCCTGTTGGCGATAGAAAATTCAGACTCAGTTGGTCTTGCCGCTGGTGACGGCTTCGGTTTGGGCGCGGACATGCCCCGCGATGTCGGCGAGTTGGGTCGTGATCTTGTCGAGATAGGCGTTCTGGTCGTAGAGACGGCGGTTGATCTCGTCGAGTTCGCGCTTGGTGACGACCTGGAAGGTCTCGGCCCAGCGGTTGAGGTTCGTTTCCCACATTTTGCGCACGTCGAGGCTCTGCTCGAGCGAGCGGGTCATCGTGTTGACGAACGTCTGCGACTTCGCGAACTCGTCCATCGCCTGCGCGATGCGGTTCTCCCAGAACGTCTGGACGTCGCGGCCGGCCTTGAGATACTCCTGAAACAGTGCTTCCATCGTCATTGCTCCTTTGTCGAATTCCGGGTGCGTATGAAAAGAGGATACCTGCATTGCGATATAAAGTCAAGAAATAATTTTGCAATGCACAAACATTATCGGGTGAATCGCCTTGAAATCTGAGAAAGACTGAAGCTGTGAAGCAAAAAAAAGCCGCCCGGGCGAATGCCCGGGCGGCTCTGGCGGACGGAAGTCAGGATTTTTTCGAGGAAGACGACCGTTTTGACGGCTTCGGCTTCGCCGGCCGCTCGGGGCGCAGCGCGGAAATTTCACCGCGGATCTCGCTGAACTGATCCTCCAGGTCGAGAAGTTTGGCTTCGATCCGCTGGAGATAGCACAACATGCGGTCGAGTTCGGACTTGGAAGGCATGTTGATCGAGGTCAGATACGACTCGATCTGGGTGCCGAGGTGCTTGCGGACGTCAAGGGACTGGGACATGACCTGGCTCATGGATTTGAGGAACTGCTCGTCCTTCGTCAGGCGCTCGAAGGTTTCGGTCATGGATTTTTCCCAGAGTTCCATCATGTTGCGGCCGAAATCAAACGGGTTCGTCACGGGGTTCGTCTCCTCTTCACGGATTGGAAGGCTTGTTGCGGGACAGCCACTCCATCGTATCTTTCCAGACGGTTTCGCGGATGGGGTGGGCGACGGTCAGGGTGAAATGGGTGGCTTCGTACTTCCGGTTCGTCACTTTCGAGTTGGTGAGGATGCCGGGATTCCGTTCGGCGCACTCCACCGAGACGACATGGTCATTCGTCGCATACAGGTTCAGCGTCGGGAACGTGATCTTCCGCAGGTCGACGGTTTTCCCGTCGATGCGCATGGCGTTCTGCGAGAGCAGGTTCTCCTGGTAGCAGTCGCGGATGATCTCGACGAACGTCTGGCCCGGGAACGGGACGTTGTCGGTCGCCCATCGGTCGAGGGCCTTGAAATTCTTCAAGTATGTATCATCCAATATATTTTCAAACAGGATGCGCGGCTTCGCGAACGTCGATCTTGCCTGCAGGTAGGGGAACGGGGCGTGCAGGATCTTTTCCGGCACACAGCCGAATGCGTCGGCGAGCTTCTTCGGATCGAACGAGTCCTTATTGGTCCAGAGCGTGAGAAGGCCGCCCTCGGTGAACTCGAGCGGCGTAGCGAGAAGAACCAGGTTTGCGTACTCGTCGGGATGCAGGGCGGCCATCATTGCCGCGCAGGTGCCGCCCAGGCAATATCCGAAAAGGGTGAGTTTCTTTCCGCCTTCGGCGCGGCGGACGCGGCGGACGGCGCGGAGGGCGACCCTCTCGAGGTAGTAGGCGAGGCCGTGCTGGGCGTTTTCCGGTCCGGGGATGCCCCAGTCGAGGAGGTAGACCTTGTATCCGGCCTTCGACAGGGCCTCGATGAAGCTGTGTCCCGGCTGGAGATCGAGAATATACCAGCGGTTGATGAAAGAGTACACCATGAAGATCGGCGGCGCGTCGAGGGGCTTGCCGAGAACCTCGTATTCGAACAGCCGGCAGGTGCCTTCGGTGTAGACCGTACGGCAGGGCGTCTGGGCCATGCCGAGGGCGGCGAGTTGCTGGTCGCTGGCCCGGTTGCCGACGGCGGCGGCGTGCTGAAGATACTCGACGAATTTCCGCGCCCGCGCAAGGTCCTCCTGAAGACGGGGGTCCTGGACGGGGGCTGCTCCCTGCTGTTTGCTCATGATAACGAAGCTCCTCCCTGGGATAGGCGGATCTGATATCCGGTGTGTGTCGGCCGATACCGGCCGGGAAAGTATAGGGGGCTCCCTCCGAGGGTGTCAAATCGGGAATGGCCGTGGTTGCAACGCCGGGAATGAAAAGCCGCCGGAACTGCCTGGGCAGACCGGCGGCCGTGGAGACGAGCGGGGGATTATTCGGCAGCCTTGGCCTTGGGGGCGGTCTGTTCGATCACCTGGCGCCAGACGTTCTCGAAGTGGTGCATGACGACGCGGGTGTTCTTCTGGTAGTCCTCATACGCCTTGTTGACCATCTCGATCTGCTTCTTGGCGGTTTCGTTGTAGGCTTCGCGCTGCATGTCGGCGATCTTGGTGACGTTCTCGGTGAGGGTCGTGTAGAACTTGAGGGAGTTCTCGAGACCTTCGCGGGAAAGGCGGATCATCTCGTCGCGGTCGAACAGGGGGGTGTTGGTGGTCGGGGTCATTGGTATTCTCCTTGATATTGTATTCAAAATAGAGAAGGCGTTTCGAATCGCCGTCTGTGTGAAACCGAACGTTACAGGGCGGCCTGGGGCTGGGACTGGAACTGGTCCGCGAGCTTCCGCCACTCTCTCTCGAAGCCACTCGTGATCGTGCGGCTGCTCTTCTGATACTCCTCGAAGGACTTGTTGACGAGGTCGATTTGACGGCGGGAAGCTTCGTTCATCGTGTCCTTCTGGATCTCGCCGAGTTTCAGGGCGTTCTCGGTCAGCGTCATGTAGAATCTCAGGGAGTTTTCCATCCCCTGTCTCGAGAGCCGGAGCACTTCGTCGCGGTCGAACAACGGGTTTGTCATTGGTCGGATCCTTTCGTGTCTTGTGTCTGCGGGTGGTCATCGGTCGGTCCCGGTCTGGGCTTGGCGGTCGATGGCGCGGTTGAAGAGCGATTCGCAGTGATTCCGGAGAATCCTGGCCGCCTTCAGCGACTCGTCGATGACTAGGTTGGAAATCTCGGCCTGGCGGCGATGGACTTCATTCACGGTCTCGACCTGCATCGAGGCGACCTTCTCGACGTTGTGCGAAAACTGGACGGCCAGACGCATCGAGGCGTCGAACAGGTGCGTGGAGAGATCGGCGAGATCCGTGAGCGGGGTCATGGTGCTGCGGAAGGCGTTCATGGTTTTGTTCTCCTGAAATTGTGCGGTGCAATTTCGTGCTTGTGTTGAATTGGTCTTACAGAAGCAAATATAGCATCGGTAAGAAATTGTGTCAAGCAAAATAATTTTGCAATGCAAAATATTTTTTCTGCCGCTCGTTCGCGGAGGTGCCAAGACGCGCCCGGAGCGACTCGTCGTCGGGGCGTCCGGGGTGAGCCGAAGAGGGCGAGGCACCCGTGGGAAATGTGTGGTCCGGGATGCGAGGGAAAAGAAACAGCCCGGGAGCTTCCGGGCTGTTTCTGAATGAAGCGGGAGGCCGCTACCTCTTGCGGCGGCGGACGGTCCCCGGTTTCTCGGCGTGCTTCAGGGCTTCGACCTCGCGGCGGAGTCGCTGGAGTTCCTCGCGAAGCGAATCATCCGCATGCGGGGCGGGCTGGGCGGGGGACTGAACCGGCTGGGCCGCCTGGCCGTGGGTGGGCTGCTGAGGCGGCGTTTGCGGTTGGGGAGCCTGTGGTTGAGGCTGCGGCTGCGGAGAAGCGCCGAAAAAACTTCCGAATGGCGACATGGTCGGAAAACTTCCGGGAAGCCAGGGATTCATCATCATCCCGGACATCAGGCGCCGCTGCTGGTCGAGATATCCCTGGAACGCCTGGGGAAGACCGTTGTAGAGGAAGTCGCGGACGACGTTGTCCTGCGCGCGGATCATCAGCGTGACGAGGTCGAGCGGGAGATAGTCGGGGCGGGATTTCAGCGTTTCCACGAGAACCTGCCCCATGGTGACCTGCGTGAGGTCTTCGCCGGTCTTGTGATCGAGGATCCGAATCCGCTCGCCGGCCTTGATGCGATCGGCGATCTCGCCGAGCGTGACATGGGTGTTTCGCGTCGCATCATAGATGCGGCGGTTCGGATACTTGCGGAGAATGGTTTCGCCCTGGCCTTCGCCGTGCTGTTTCTGTGTCATGCCGTGCCTCCGGTTCGTGGTGCGGAATGGACCGGTCGCGCTTCCCGTGCGGTCCTTCGAAAATTATAATGCATTGCGGCCGGAAGGTAAAGGCCCTTGTTGTCGCGCAAAAGCCGCGCTCACTCCCAGCGGCCGGGAATGGCGGTTCCGCAAAAAGCGCAGGCGCCGTTCCTGATATGCATTTCCCCGATCGAATACCCGAACCGCTCGACGACGCGCTTTTTGCAGCCCGGGCAGAAGGTGCTCTCTCCCTCGTGGCCGGGGATGTTTCCCAGGTAGACATACCGAAGGCCGGCCTGCATCGCCAGTTCCCGCAGTCGTTCGAGGGTGTCGGGCGGCGTCGGCGGAAGGCTGCGAAGACGGTAGGTGGGCATGAACCGTGAGAGGAACAGGCTGATGTCTGGGCCGGCGTGTTCCACGAGCCATCGGAACATGGCCGAGCAGGTCACGGGATCGTCGTTCAGCGTCGGAACGACGAGCGTGACGATATCGACGAGGGTCTTGCTCCCGGCCAATCGTTCGATCGTCGAAAGAACCGGCGCGAGAGTCCCTCCGCAGACGGAGCGGTAGAAACGTTCCGTGAACCCCTTGAGGTCGACTTTCATGACGTCGAGCCAGGGAAGGAGCTCCCTGAGAGGCTCGGGGTTGATATAGCCGCAGGAAATCATGATGTTCGCGAGGCCGGCCGCGCGGGCCGCTTTCGACGTGTCGAGCATGTACTCGTAGAAGATCGTCGGCTCGGTGTACGTGTAGGCGATGCTCCTGCACTTGTTGGCAAGCGCTTCCGCGACGACCCGCCCGGGAGGGAGATCGTAAAACTCGCACTCTTCCGGCCCGATCTGCGAGATCTGCCAGTTCTGGCAGTAGCGGCAGCCGAAGAGGCACCCGGCCGTCGCGATCGAGAAGGCTGTGCTGCCGGGCAGGAAATGAAAGACCGGCTTTTTTTCGATCGGATCGATCGCCGCCGAGCAGGGGCGGCCGTACACGAGAGTGCCGAGACGGTTTTCCAGGCTGATGCGCGCCCTGCAGAGACCTCGTTCGAACGGCTTCAGCGTGCAGAAACGGGGGCAGAGTTCGCAGCGGATCAGTCCGTTCGCGGTGCGCGACCAGTACATCGCATCACGCGGGGAGAAGCCGGCCGCTTCGAGGGCGCGCAGGTTCGCCTCGGCGGCGGCGCGGTCGTAGGTATGCCGGCCCGCCGGCCCTTCGGGCTGGGCCCGTTCCGGGGAAACGGCTTTCAGTCCGCTCCCGGCACGGCCGTCGAGGAGAAGTCCGCCGAGGCTGATTCCTGCCGCCGCGGTGCAGACGTCGATGAGAAACCGGCGCCTGTTCATGAGTCGCCGCCCGGACCGGGTTTCTCGGCTGGCCGGAGACGGGCCAGGCTCGTTTTGAACGTCTCGATGTCGGCAAACAGCGGGTTCAGAGGGCACAGTTTCCGGCAATAGAAGCGGGGAACCAGCGCCGCGCCTGCGAGAACCGAAACGGCGAGAAGCGTTCCCCACGCGCCGAGATTCCGGAAGAAGAGGGCCGAAAAGACTTCCGCCCGCTCCAGGGGGAGGTCTTCCGTCATCGGATACAGCAGGAGAACCGTCCAGAGGAGGGCACGACCAGGTCCGGGGCTGCATGAGCCGGGAGAAGCCGCGGGCGAGATCGAGTGAATGACGTCCTGGAGGCGGCCGCAGGGGCAGAGAAACCGGCAGTAGCCGCGCCTTGAGAGAAAGACGGCCGTCGCCGCGAGTGCCAGAATCAGGCCCGCCTGGAAGGACGCCGAACCGCCCGTCAGGAAGCGGAGATGCGAAAGGGAGACGAATGTCGGGGAAAGGAGACCGAGGGAAAAAACGACGAAGGTCGCCGCAAGGGCGTTTCCGATGAATCGCTGAAAACATGCCGCGAGGACGGCGATGAAGACGGCAACCAAGCTGGTCCGAACGCCTTTCCTGGAAGGAAGCGCGGACGCGGGTTCTCTCGGAAGGGGCCGACCGGAGGAGGCGTTCGCGACGGCAAACCCCTGACGAAGGGCCTGACACAGGGCTTCGACCGAGACGGTGGCGTGCGTCAGACCTTCGATGTCCTCACCCGGAACAAGGGGGTCATGGGCCGTTTTTCCGGCGAACTGTCCGAGAAACCAGTCTGAATCGATGCCGGCGACGAACGTCGGCGTTTCAGTATGCGAGAGGAGGCGCACGCCGGTGATGCGGCCTGCATCGTCGAAGCCGGCGACGAGATCGACGGGGCCAGCATAGCCTGCCGGGCGTGGAGCGAGAAACGCGCTGAAAACGGCGTGCCAGCGAACGGTTCCCGAGGCGTCGATCCCTTCAAGACGGCAAGGTCCGTGAGAAGCGGGGCGCAGAGAGAGACCGGACGGGCCGATGGACCGGGCGGCAGCTTCCCATGCCGCCGGAATGTCCCCGGCGGGACCGGGGCGATCTGACGGCGTTCTCGTCGTACGGGCGCCGTGGAGCCAGACGAGAGCCAGCAGGAGAACCGTCACTCCGGCAAAGACGTGATGTGTCTTCGCTCTCAAAATTCATCCTCGTTTCATCTCGTTCGGTGGTATAGTGAAACGGCTCCATGATACCTGTTTTCAAAGCGAACCTGAAATGAATTTTCCCGCCCTATCCGATATCTTCCGTCTTCTTCTCGACAATCTCACCAGCGCCGAATACGAGTTGCGCAAGGCGGCCCTCACGGCGGTGAGCAGATTGCGGGGGGAAACCGCCGCCGAGATTCTGTTCGAGCGCTTCAAAAGCGACAATCTCGATGATTACCTGACCTTCGCGCTCAGCAGAATGAGCGCCGACAAGGCGGCAAAACTCTTGCTTCAGGCTCTCCACGATACGCACGTCGAGACCAGGCTCGCCGCGGCCGACGCCCTGTCGCGGCTGAATGCCGACGAAGCGGTCCAGGTGCTCAGCGATGCGGTCGAGCAGTATCTCGCGGGGTCGGGCGGCGGTGCGGACGCCGTTCTGCTGAGCGAGGAAGCCATTTCCGGCGCCGTCCGGGCGCTCGGGAGACTCGGCACGCCCGTCTGCATGGCGTTGATGCGCAAGCTTCTTATGAAGGAAACGAATCCGCGTATCCGTGCAACGATTCTCGCGGCCATCGTTCCGCGAATGACCGACTCGTTGCTGACCCTTGTCGCGGGGTTTCTCAAAGACGAAGACCCCCGCGTCCGGGCGAATGCCGTCGAGGCCCTCCAGGCGCTGAAGAATCCATCCATCATCGCCGTTCTTCAGCCGTATCTCTACGATCCGCACCAGCGCGTGCGCGCGAACGCCATCAAGGCCGTCTGGCAATACGGTGACTTCGAGGTTTCCGCCACGCTCAAGGAAATGCTGGCCGACAAGGACAAGCGGCAGCGCGTGTCGGCTCTCTACGCCATCGGGGAAATCAGGCTCGCCGGCTTTCAGAAGCATGTCCTGGCGGCGCTCAGAGACCAGGACGCGGACATCCGACGAAATGCCCTCATTGCGATTCGGAAAATCTCCGTCGGAGCACAGGCCCCGATTCTCGCGACGCTGAAAGACAGCGTGCTTCCCCTGCTGGAGGACCAGGAGCCGGCGGTCAGACTCCAGGCCGTCACTGCGCTGGAAGCGACGATGGGCGGCGAAGCCTTCATGCCCCTGGTCAAGCGGCTTCTCATGGAAAAAGCCGCCGGGGTTCTCGCGCAGATCATCGATACGATCGGCCGGTTCAGAAAGCCCGAGACTCTCTCGATCATCGATTCCTATCTCGACAACTCCGAAGCGCAGGTTGCCATCGCCGCACTGAACGCCATCGGCGGAATAGAGCCAGAAATGGTGACGTCCGTCGTCCTCAAGTCGATCAGGCGAAGTATGAAGCATCCTGAAATCCGGGTTCGCAGGAAAACCGTCGAGACCCTGTGGAAACTTGGCGCCTTCGACGTCCTCAACGAGTTGTGCGTCGGGTTGCGTCACGAGCGCCAGGATATTCGGAAGATGTTTCTCCAGTGTTTCGGGGAGGTGTGCGCCGAAGTATCGCGATCAGGAGGCGAGCTTCTCACGACTTTCGAGCGTGAGTTGAAAGCGGCTATCGCCGAACATCAGAAAAGGCTCGAACAGAGTAAATCTTCTGCGGCCCAGGCAGATGCCCAGAACCTTTGGAACCTCGCGGCCGGGCACATCCGCTCCGGAAGGAACACCGAGGCGGCGGACGCTCTCGAACGCCTGCTGAAGATGGCCCCGAGGCATGTTCAGGCTTGGATGGCTCTTGGCGATTTGGCCCATCGTGGGGACGACCATGTGCGGGCCATCGACTGTTTCCGTTCGGCCTTGGCCCTGGAGCCCAACTTGCCGAAAGCCCTGTATGCCCTCGGTCAGATCCACCACGCAAGGGGGGAATGGAAGCAGGCGGCCGAGGCGCTTCATGCGACGATCCGGTTGTATCCGAAGCTGCCGCAGGCGTATCTACTGCTGGCCGAGGCTCTCGAAGAGCTTCAGCGGCCCCAGGACGCCTACAAGGCCCTGCTTCGCCTGGCGGACCTCGTGCCGGACAACCCCGCCGCCCTCCAACGACTGGCGCGGGCGGCGTTTTTCGTCGGGGATTCGACGAAAGCCGTTGCTGCCGCGAAAAAGGCGGCCGAACACGGGCAGATCGACCTGGCCTGCCATTTTATTATATCGTATGGTATGGCATTCGAGGGGAACGGCGGGGCCGCCTATCGCGACCTGGTGCTTCTCGTCTCGAAAATCCTCGCACACCCCTCGGGGAAGGGGACCGCGGAACTGTTGAAGCTGTGCCAGTGTGCCGCGAAGCTGTTTGCCATGCGTTCGGAAAATGCCTGAAAACGGTTTGCGAGGCGGGTGGCCGTGTATTATGATGGCATGACTATCTTGTCTGGTGGAGGGAAACCATGCCCCGGGCTTACATGCGGATTCACCGTGGAATCACCATCCTGCTCGTTCTCCTTGCGGCTCTTCTGATCCGCCCGGCCCTGGCGAGCAGGGAGTGTCCGGCGTGCGGAAAGTCGTTCGACGACGGGGTGAACTTCTGCCCGTTCGACGGGGGAAAACTCGAGCAGAGCCCTCGGGGCGAGCGGGGAACCCTCATCGTGCGCGTGACGCCGCCGGAAGCGACGATGCTGATCGACGGTCTTCCCCGCGGCACGGGGCCGGAACTCCGGTTCGAGATTCCCGCCGGAGAGCACCGCCTCGAGGCGGCAGCTCCCGGTTTCGCCTCCCAGAAGCTCAGCTTCAGCGTCGCATCCGGCCAGGAACAGCGACTGACGCTGGAACTCGCCCCTGTCACCCAGATGCCCGCTTCGACGCCGGCCGCGGCCCCCGCGAACGGCCGCCCCAGGGGGGAAATGGTCGAGGTCAAGGGCGGTGTCTACATGCTTGGCAACGAGCGCGGCAACCCGGACGAACGGCCTCTGCGGAAGATCAAGAGCCCGGGGTTCTGGATCGACAAATACGAAGTGACCTGCGCCGAATACCTCCGCTTCATCGATGCGATCAAACGTGAAGGACACAAGTGGTGCCATCCTTCCGAGCCCATGCAGAAAGATCATATACCATACCATACATATACCTGGGCGCTGCGGTTCAGCTGGCTCGGGGGGCGACCCCCGGCCGGAATGGAGGAGTGCCCGGTCGTCCTCGTCGACTGGTACGACGCCTGGGCGTATGCGAAGTGGGCCGGCAAACGACTCCCGACCGAAGACGAGTGGGAGATCGCGGCGGGCGGCGGTGACGGCCGCGAATACCCGTGGGGGAGCAGTTTTCGCGTCGAAAACGTGAATATAGGCGGGTATCCGGTGAAGGTGGGGAGCTTCCCGGACGGCGCCTCGCCGTGGGGGGCCCTCGACATGGCTGGCAACGTGGCCGAGTGGACGGTGACCGCCTACGAACCCGACGCCCGCGACGGCCGCGATTTCAACGGCCATTTCGGCCAGCCGATCATCCGCGGCGGCTCGTGGGACGATGAATCGAAAGGGTGCCGGGTCAGCGCCCGCGACGTGCATCGGACGCCCTTCTACCGCAGCACCACCGTCGGGTTCCGGTGCGTGCGCGATACGCCGCCTCCAGATGCGAAACCCTGACCACCCCGACCGGGCAGGACCGCGCGCGAAGAGAAAAACCTCCTCGGAACCGTGGCCGAACGGGCTGCGGGTGGGGTTCCATCTCTCGATCGCTTCTGGCCCTGAAACCCTATTCGAGCGGTACCGGGTCCGCGGATGCACGACGCTCCAGATATTCACGTCGAGCCCGAGAGTCTGGGAACTGCGCCCCTGGTCTGACGAGATGGTCGAACGGTTTCATGCCGCCCGCGCGGCCGCCGGTTCCCCGCCGTTGATCGTCCATGCGCGGTATCTCGCGAACCTCGCCTCCGCCAACCCCGATGTCCGGCGAAAATCCGTCGAGGTTCTGCGGTTCGAATACCGGATGGCGGCGCGGTGCGGGGCCGATTTCGTCGTCGTCCACATGGGCAGCAATCCCGATCGCGAGGACGGCTTGAGCCACATGAAAGCCGGACTCCATGCCGCTCTCGACGGAGTGGCGGCCGATTCGCCCCTGCTTCTGCTCGAGAACACCGCCGGGGAACGGAACGATCTCGGCGCCGACCTTGCCGAGATCGCCGGCGTTCGCGACGAGATGCCGTTCCCGACGGGCGTCTGCATCGACACCTGCCATGCGTTCCAGGCCGGCTACGATCTTCGCGAGGTGGCGGAACGCGACCGGCTCGAACGCGACGCAGCCCGCCTGTTCGGCCCCGACGGCGTCAGGGTGGTCCATCTGAACGACTCGATGAAGCCCTTCGGAGCGCATCACGACAGGCACGAGAACATCGGCGGCGGGGTGATCGGCGCAGAAAACCTCGCCGAACTCCTGCTGCGGCCGGGTTTCACCGGCCGCCCCGTCATCATGGAAACCCCCCAAGCCGGCAACGAAGACCCCGCCGATGACCTCAAAAACCTCGCCACCCTTCGCACGGCGTTGAAAGCCTGTGCGAAACGCGCCTTCCGCCCCAAAGACGCTCCGTTGGCATAAGGCTCTGGTTGAAGCAATCCATCCCCAGTTGAGGGGAGACCTGCGGTATCTTCGGATTGACTACTCGTCGCAAACGTACCACGACACTCATCCCGTATACTCGCATACTCGATGCCGTTCGTGCTGAGCTTGTCGAAGCACAAAAGCTCTCGCCCTTCGACAAGCTCAGGGCGAACGGCTGTGTCATGTCAGGTCGTATACGATATATTTCGAATGCGATAATTGTCGCCTCATATATGAGACGAGTATGATTCTCCGAACGGATCCCGCAACAGCAAGCACAGGCACAAAGGAAAAACGAACGCTTCCTTTGTGCCTGTGCCTGCTGTTGCGGCGAACCCGGGAACTCTTCAGCGCTTCGAGACGATTTCGAGGGTGTCTTCGGCGATGACGAGTTCTTCGTTCGTCGGGATGACGAGGTTGCGGACCTTCGCGTTCGGCGTCGCGATGTCGCCCTCGGCGCCGCGCCAGGTCTTGTCGTTCACGACCGGGTCGATCTCGATGCCGAGCCAGCCCAGTTCCTTGCAGACGATGCTGCGCACGATCGGGCTGTTCTCGCCGACGCCGGCTGTCCAGACGAGCGCATCGCAGCCGTTGAGCACCGCTATATATGCACCGATATATTTCTTGATGCGGTGCGAGTAAACGTCGAGCGCCAGGTTCGCGCGCTCGCTGCGGGTTGGCCACCCCTCCTCGAGGTCGCGCAGGTCGCTTGACTCGGCGCTGATGCCGAGCACGCCCGAGTGTTTGTTGAGCAGGTTGTCGACCTCGTGCGGGGTCAGTTCATACCGCTTCATGATGTGGAGCATGACCGCCGGGTCGATGTCGCCGGAGCGGGTTCCCATGATCAGGCCTTCCAGCGGCGTGTGGCCCATCGACGTCTCGACCGACTTGCCCTTGTCGATGGCGCACATCGAACAGCCGTTCCCGAGGTGGATGGTGATCAGCTTCAGTTCCTCGAGGGGGCGTTTGAGCAGTTCGGCGGCGCGGCGGGAGACGAACCGGTGGCTCGTGCCGTGGAAGCCGTATCGGCGGATGCGTTCCTTCTCGTAGAAGCTGTAGGGGATGCCGTACAGGAAGGCTTCCGGTTTCATCGTCTGATGGAACGCGGTGTCGAAGACGCCGACCTGCTTCAGGCTGGGCAGAATTTCAGAGACCGCTTCCACGCCCTTGAGGTTCGGCGGGTTGTGAAGCGGCGCGAAGACGATGCAGTCGCGGACGGCCTGGAGAACGTCGTCGGTCAGGAGTACGCTGCTGGCGAACTTGTCGCCGCCGTGGACGACGCGGTGTCCGACGGCTTCGATCTCGTTCAGCGACGTGACGACGCCGTTGTCGGCGCTGATCAGCAGGTCGAACACCTTCCGGATGCCGTCCTTGTGGTCGAGGATCTCGGTATTGATCGTGACCTTGGGGCCGTTGTCGCCCTTGCGGTGGACGATGTTCGAGCCGGCGATGCCGATGCGCTGCACGAGGCCCTTCGCCATGACGCTCTTGTCGGCCATGTCGAACAGCTGATACTTGAGGGAGGAGGAACCGCAGTTGAGTACAAGAATTTTCATTCGTTCGTCACCTCTGGGAAATGGCGCCGGGAGCGCTCAGTTCGCGAATGGACAGACCGCTGCCCTCGATGCGCCGGCCGTCGGGGCCGTAGCGGTAGAAGCCGCGGCCGCTTTTGATCCCGTAGAGGCCCGCGCGGACCATCTTGCGGATCAGCTTGCTGGGCAGATACGCGTTGTCATTGGTCTCGTGGTGCAAACTTTCCATCCAGGAAAGGAGGGAGTCGACGCCCATCTGGTCGGCGAGGGCGAAGGGGCCCATGTTGAGCCCGAAGCCGAGCTTCATCGCGTTGTCGATATCCGCGCAGCTGGCGATGCCTTCGTTGAGCACCTTTGCCGCCTGGTTCAGCATGGGCAGGAAGACGCGGGTCGTGACGAGGCCGGGATACTCGTAGACCTGGATGACGGTCTTGTCGAGCATCTTCGCGAAACGTTTCGCGTTCTCGAGAGCGGCGTCGCTGGTCTGTGTGCCGCGAGAGACTTCGACGACGGGGGTCTTGCGGACGGGATTGAGGAAGTGCATGCCGATCAGCCGCTCGGGGTGCTTCATGCCCGCCGCCGTGTCGGTGACGGTGATCGTCGCCGAATTCGTGATCAGGAGCGTCTCGACCGGGCAGATGGCGTCGAGCTTGGAAAACAACTGGCGTTTGCCTTCGAGCCCCTCCGGGATCGTTTCGATGACGTGGCTTGCTTTCGCCGCCTCCTTCAGATCCGTCGAGGTGCGGATGCGATTCAGAATCGACTTCTTCTCGCCCTCGGTAAGCCCCCAGCGGGCGATTTCGGAATCGAGCGCCTGCGTGATCCTGACCAGGCTGTCCTCGAGCTTGTCCGCCGCCTCATCGATCAGCACGACGTCGCAGCCGGACATCGCAACGGCCTGCGCCAGTCCCTGTCCGACAGGGCCGACGCCGAACACCACGACCAGTTTCTGACTCATCATTCTTCTCCTGATGCGAGTAACCACTGTCTAACGACAGCCGGGCTGTACCCCGGCAAAAGCGACTCAATGTACCAGCCCTTCGAAGAGAAGTCAAACATGGAAAAACACCGAAGGCTGACGGGCCTTCGGTGTCTGGACAAGGTTCGGGAAACGGGTCAGTCGTTGTGAATGCTCCGGAAGCGAGCTTTCACGGACTGGACCGCCTGCACCTGCCGCCCGGTGAGAATCGTGCGGTTCGGGTCGCGGAGAACGTTCGTGCCGCAGTGAATCTCGCCCATCGAGGCGTGATACGGCTCGTCGTCGATGAAATGAACGGTGTTCCCCTGGGCGCGGAACCGGGCCTCGATGATGCGGTCGAAGCTCGGGATGTGGCAGGCCGGCACCAGCAGATGGTTGCGCACGACGGTCAGGTTCACGACCCCGGGCAGGAAGGCGCAGCAGCCGGTCGGCCGGGTACCCCCGCGGCCTTCGTACAACGACGGCCAGGCCACTTCCGCGATGTCGCGGTCCGGGTCGTTCGCCGCAGCGCGGATGAACTGCTTCAACTCGCCGACGTTCTTTTCGATGATGTCGCCGATCGCCCGGTTCAGAGTGACGAAATCGCCCTCTGCCGTCCCTCGGCCGGCGTCGGGATCGTCGAGCCGTTCGTTGAGAACGCGCTTCACCCGGAGCAGGAACTCGCGGTCGGAGCGGTTCAGACGGTCGAGCTCGCCGTCCTCGATGTTGGTGAGAAGTTCGAGCGCGTAGACCGGATCGGCCTTGACGATTGAGTAGCCGCCGGGAGCGTGGGGGGTGGGAATGAAGGAAATATATTCATCGATATGCCCGACCGTCAGCCAGCGCGTGTCGGGGGTGGCGAGTCGGCCCGAATACCCGAGCTTCTCGAAGAAGGCTTTGCAGGAGGCGGTGATCGTGTTGCCGGCGACCATGATGTCGTCGAAGGGCGTCACTTCGAGGTTGCCGCCGTAATCTCCGTGCGACATCTGGGTCGCCGGATTCTTGAAATAGACGAGGTCCCACAGGGTGGCGAGAGCTCTCGGCAACCCGGCGAGGCCGCGCCCGCGATTGCTGTCGAAGACGGCCTGCACGCGCTTCCCGTCCGCCCAGGCGGAGCACAGTTCCATGCAGTCCTGCATCCAGATGTCGCTCGATTTGAAAGTCGGGTTGATCTCGACGTACCGGGCGGCATCCTCGGCGCCGATTCCGAGATCCTTCACGGGATCACCCCCGGACGTTACGATGTGCAGCTTCAGCCGGTCGTTCTCGGGCAGCCGGTCCTGCTCGTTGATCTGCTTGACAACCTTGAACAGGTCCTTCACGAACGGCCCGTTCCCATAGGTGTACACCACGAGCAGCTTCTGCGGAACATGATTGTTGTTCACCAGCTGGATCCGTTCGACCTTGTCCGCCGTCGGCGCCGCATCGGCAGCCGGCGCGACCAGGCAGGAAAACGCCGCAAGAGTGACCCCCAGGATCGTGCGCAGATTCATTCGTTCGTTCCTTTCCCGCGACGTGCATGGCACGGCGTCTTTGTTCTCACATACGTACAGTATACCTCGAATGAAGACGATGTGCATCGGTTCGTGTTCACGAGAATGGCCGTGATTCGCAGAGGCATTTCGCTGAAAAAAACCTGCTTTTCAAGATTTCATCTGCGAGATCTGCTTGGTCGGCGTCATCTGCGGATCGGATCTCAACGCAAAACACGCATACGGATGACACCATCTCCTCGTCTCATATGTTAGGCAACAGCTATCACGAGGAAAATAGAATTCTCCAGACCGACATGGCACGGTCGTTCGCCCTGAGCTTGTCGAAGGGCGAGTGCATTCGTGCTTCGACAAGCTCACCACGAACGGTATCGAGTATGCGGGTGATTGTGGTGGTACGTATGAGACGAGGAGATGAACCACGAGGTTGTGAAAACGATGCGCATGCCCTACGCCAGGAAATCCTGCAGGGAGGCGACGAACTCGTGGCGGCCGAGGGTTTCGAGAGCTTCCTTCAGGATCTGTCTCGCCCGTTCGCGGGAGATGCCCATGCGGCGGCCGATTTCGGCGAGGTTCGGGACCTCGTCGCGGAAACCGTAATACAGTTCGACGAGCTCGCGCTGGCGGTCCGGAAGGAGGGAGATTGCTTTTCGACATGCCTCCGATTTCGCCTGCTCGAGCGCGATTTCCTCAGGCGACAGCTGGCGCCGGTCGGCGAGGAAATACTCTGGGGCGGTTTCTCCGGTATCGTCATCGGACTTGTTTCCCGCCTCGAGCGAAACCGGTGTCTGCGTGATCCGGATGATCTCGAGGACTTTGTCCTCCTCGAGATCGAGGACCTGGGACAGCTCGCGCAGGGTCGGTGGACGGAGAAGTTCGGCCTCGAGCTCGCGCATGCTGCGCCGGATCTTGTGCGCGACCGCGAGCAGATGGTGCGGGACGCGCACGACCCGACCCTGTTCGCTGACCGCTTTCTGCATGTAATATCTGATCCAGTATGCGGCGTAGGTCGAGAATCTATAGCCAAGCGTATAATCGAACTTCGCGACGGCCTTGATCAGGCCGATGTTGCCTTCCTGGATGAGGTCCATGATGCTGAGCCCGCGGTTCGAATACCCGGCGGCGATGCGGGTAACCAGTTTCAGATTGGCCGTCAGCAGAAGCTCGTTTGCGTCACGGTCGCCGGCGATCCTGCGGGCCAGATCCTGCTCTTGCTGCCGCGTCAGGGGTTTTCGCGACAGCTCGTCGAGATACATCTCGACGAGCGTGTGGCGCTTGATCCGGTCGGCGCGCGCGATGTTCAGCCGCTTCTCGGCGAGGACGTCCTCGAACAGTTCCTCGCTGATGGTGCCGATTTCCCATCCCGTTCGGTAGTGGCATTCGTCGCAGCTCCGCTCGCCACAGGTGACGGCGAGTTTTGCCTCCATGCCGCGCGGCTCGAAAAACTTGAAGCACCGGATGATGCGTCGTTCTCGAACCGGGCAGCGCGGGTTCGGGCAAGGCAGCACTTCCCAGCAGAAGCGCATGCCAGGTTTGCCCGAGATTTCGGGAAGAGTCTCCGCCGTCTCTCCGGCAGATCGGGAGGGCTCCGGCGCCTCTTCCGGTTTGGCTGGCGGCAGGGGAGAGGGAATGACCGATTCGGGTTCGGGCGGCTGATCCGGTGGGAACAGGCTTTCCCCGATCAGCCCGATCTCCCAGCCCATCCGGTAATGGCAGGTCGAGCATGGGGCGTGGGGACAGTCGTCGACGCTTTCCGTGCCGTTCTCGCCGAACCACTGCCAGCATCGTTTGATCCGGTTTCGGCGGACGGGGCAGTCGGTCCGGTCGCAATGAAAGGCTTCGTAACAGTGCATCGCTCAGTTCATCCGGACGATGCGGGCCGGAAGACGCCGGCTCTCCGGGCGGTCAGGCGGGAACGGGCTTCGGGGCCGGCGCCGCGGGCGGGGTCTCCACGGGGAGGAGAGAGACGCCGCCCAGAATCAGGGCGGTTCCTGCGTATCCCGTGAGCGTCATCGTCTCGCCAAGCCATAGCCACCCGATGATGATTCCCGCGAGCGGTTGTATATTCAGCGTCACCGCCATGATACCCGCGGGCATGTCGATGAGAACGAGATTCCAGAGGGCGAATCCGAGGGCGGTGCAGATCAGACCGAGAAACAAAATGGCCAGCACGAGCCCGGGACTCCATTGTATCACATGGCCGGCGCCGATTTCCCAGGCCGCGAGAGGAAGCGTGAGGCCCGCGCCGATGAGGCTGCTGAGCGCCGTGGTCCACATCGCCCCGATCCGCCGCGACACCGGCTTGCTGATCACCGTGTACACCCCGCCCAGCGCCACCGAGAACAGGACGAGAATGTCGCCGAGCAGTTCCCCGGCGCCGACGATCTCCTTCCAGAGCGTCGCCGGGTCCTTGCCGCCCAGCAACAGCAGGAACGTGCCCGCCAGCGAGATCGCCAGCGCCGCCATCGTTCTCGGGTGAAGCCGCTCGGCGAGAAACATGCGCGCGAGAAGCACCAGGATGATGGGTTCGAGGGTGATCTCGATGGCGGCTTTCGTCGCGGTCGTGCGCTGGAGACCCCAGAAGTTCAGCAGGAACGCCAGCGTGATGCCGAGGGCGCCGACCAGCGTCACGCCGAGCCAGTCGCGCCGGGAGATGCGAGGGAGGGGACGCGGGGCGACCAGCAGCAGAACGAGACCGCCCAGCAGGAATCGCGACATGAGAAGCATGGCGGGGGGCATGAACAGGAGGGCCCATTTCGCCACGGCATACGAACCGCCCCAGACGAAGTTCATCGCCAGGAGCAGGAGGATTCCCGTGCGGCGCGACATGTCAGGCCGGGGTCGGATGGTGGCTCATCGCTTCCTCGGCCTCTTCCTCGGTCAGCTTGAGGAACACCGATTCGAGATCGGAAGTGTCGGAGCCGGACTGGATGCGCAGCGCCTCGAGCGTGCCGAGCGCGATCACGCTCCCGCGGTTGATGATCCCGATCCGCGAGCAGAGATCCTGCGCGACGGACAGCGTGTGCGTGGTGAGAAAGATCGTCTTGCCCTTCTTCACCTGCTCCTTGAAGATGTCCTTCACCAGTCTGACGCTCTTGGGATCGAGGCCGACCATCGGTTCGTCGACGATGATGATGTCGGGGTCGTGCAGGAACGCCGAGCACATCGCGACCTTCTGTTTCATGCCGTGAGAGAAGCTTTCGATCAGCTCGTTTCGCCATTCCCAGAGCTTGAACAGCTTCAGCAGCTCCTCGCTGCGCTGCTTCCACAGGTCATCGGTGAGAGTGTACAGGCCGGCGACGAACTCGAAATACTCGAGCGGCGTCAGCTTCTCGTAGAGATACGGCCGGTCGGGAATATATCCGATGCGCCGTTTCGCCGCGTCCGGGTCTTTCGCCACGTCGTGGCCGGAGATGCGCACCGAGCCGCAGGTGGGGATGATGATGCCCGTGATGATGCGGATCATCGTCGTCTTGCCGGCGCCGTTGGGGCCGAGAAAACCGAAAAATTCGCCGGGCATGATGTCGAGCGACGTCGGCTTCAGCGCCTCGAAATCGCCGTAATGCTTGCCGATGCCGGTCAGGGAGATGGCGGGTTCATTCTGGTTCATAGCGTTCGATTGTGTCCCGTGCCCGCATCAGCGGCACGATCGTCCAGAGCGCGCTGCAGAAGATCAGCAGAACGAAGGAAAGGAGGATGAGGAGCCGGCTTCCCGTGCCGGCGATCGGATAATAGCGATAGAAATACATCCTGAACATGGGGTAGGCCTCGAGCACGAGCAGGTTCATCACGTAGAGCGCGCAGCTGATCATGAAGACGAAACCGCCGAACGAGCCGGATATCTTGAGGGGGTTGTCGGCGTCGAACCGCGCGAAGACCGTGCCGAGTCCGATGGCGAGGCCCGTGATGACGATCGACATCATGAAGACGTTCAGGAAGCTGATCAGAAACAGATACGAGGTGGTGACGGCGAATATTCTGTTTGATATAAAACACAGCAGGAGGCCGAGCGCCATCATCGGCACGAGATACAGAATGAACTTGACCTGGAGGAGCCGCGACGCCGGAACGGGAGATGCCTTGACGGCCCAGAACGCCCGTCCCTCCATGCTGATCGAAGGGTAGACGAAGCGCATCGCGACGGCCGCCATGATGAAACCGATGAAGGGACCGTTGAAATAGACCATCGTATCGTTGATTTCCCCGGAATACAGCGAGGGAAGGTCTTTCAGCGGCAGAATCGTCAGGTTGTACCCGTAGACGAAGATGATCGCCGCCATCATGAAGATCTGGGAAAAGATCGCCGGATCGCGGAAGAACACCGTAATCTCCTTCTGCCCGATGACCCGGAACTCCGGCGAGGCGAACCTCAGGGGGATGATGAGCACCCGGCGCAGCCACTCGAGGCCCAGGACCTGGTTCTCGACGGCTTCGAGGGAGATCTGCCAGCTTCGCCGGTAGAACGAGCGTGCAAGGACGTGCATGATGAAGAGGCCGATTCCGAGCAGAGTCAGCAGGGGAAGCAACTGCCTGAGGCTGACGAGCGGATCGCCCTCGAACAGGGTCCGCGTCGCGGTGTGCATCCAGGCGCTCGGCCCGATCTTCGTGAGCGGGTTCTGAAGATTGAGAATGTAGTTCGAGACGCTGCCGAAATAGCTTGGGTTGAGCAGTTTCTCCGGTTCCATGTATCGGAAGAAAAATACCATCGCCGCCAGCACCATCACCGAGAGAAACTGGAACACCTTGCGCATCTGCCTGATCGGGAACAGCGTCGCCAGCGAGAGCGCGAGAAGCCCCCCGACCAGGTTGGGCGCGAGAAGAAAGAAAAAGATATATAACGGGTAGATCAGATACGCCCAGAGGGGCGCCTGGGCGGCGGTGGCGAACGCCAGGAAGACGGGAAGGAAAAACGCCGCGGCCATCCAACTGCTTTCCCCCACCATCAGGACGAACCGGGACCAGAAGATGCGGGCGGAGGGGATCGGCGACGACATCAACAACCGGATCTCGTCGTCGAGATAGAACGAGGAGAACGCGGCGATGACGCTGCTGAAGACGATCATGATGAACAGCGCGAGATACAGCATCTCGAGCAGTTTCGACACCAGCAGGCCGCCGATCATCGGGCCGATGACCGCCCCCAGCATCGGGGCCTTCGAAACATAGGCGAGAAATTTATATAATGCAAAATAAATAATGAACGCCGTGAAGACGCCGCCGCCGGCGAGAAGGGCGGCGAACCTGGCGCCCCGTTTCCGGACGCTCTGGACGAACGCCCGATAGGTCGGGAAAAGGAGGGAGTTCGGATTCATCGACGACGCGTCACCAGGGCAGGGGGTGCCAATCGGGATCCGGCTGGGGGGGAATCGCGAACCGGAGCTCGCTAGACGTTCCCGCGGATTTCAGGAGCCCGAGCCGGAGACCGCGCTCGGCTGGGTCGTCGCCCTGCGCGGACTCTGGACAGACGAGGGCGTGAAGCGCCCGGAGGGCTTCCGGCCGGAAGGAGTCGGGCAGACAGGTGCGGCCGATGACGGCGGTGCGCGCCTGCCATCGGAGCCCGGCCGTGATCTCCCGGATCGCGCGGGCGTGGTCGAACGCCATCTTCGGAGGGTCGAAGAGCGGGAACCAGGAAGCTTCGTCGGCGTCGTCGGAGCCGCGCGGGGAGAGGTCGGCCCCCGAAACGAGCGCCCCGTAGACGAGGGTGATGCACCGCGCGCGCGGGTCGCGGCCCGGCTCGCCGCAGGCGAACAGGGGCGCGAGAGGAATTCCGGAAATGCCCGTCTCCTCCTGCAGTTCGCGGGCCGCTCCCGTCAGGGGCGACTCGTCCATCTCGAGAAAGCCGCCCGGCAGGGCGAGACAGCCGGTGAACGGCTCGTGCCCGCGCCTGATCAGCAGGATCTCGATGCGTGTGAAAGCGAGGTCGGGGCGGAGAACGACGGCGTCGACCGTGACCGTCGGCCGTGGATACTCATACGTGAATGTCATGGCGGTTTTCAGACGTCCAGTGTGATGAGAAAATTATCGATGGCTCGCTGGTCGAACAGACCGGCAAGCCGTTCGGCGCCGAACTCGAGGGTGGGAACGGTTCTGATGCGGGCGTGACCCCAGAGCAGCGAGTCTTCTTCGACTTTTTTGAGGGTTTCGGGATCCTTCAGGGCGTTCAAAAGCGGCAGTGTGTCGATTCCGTTCAACTGAAGGTGCTCCACGAGCGCTTTTGAAGTGGAGATGTCGACGCTGTCCCGAAAAAACACCTTGAAAACGCCCGACACGTAATCCGTCAGGCCGAATCCTTCATACAGGCTGAGCCCGCGCAGCGCAACCTGGGACGACGACGGGGACGGCGGCTTGTTGATGACGATACCGAGTTTGTGGCCGATGGCGTGAAGTTCCGACCAACGGGCATCGCTCCAGAACTCACGCCCCAGCAGCCCGGGATTTCCCGGCGGGTTGGCCCCGATACCGACCAGTTTCACCTGGAACGGCTGCTCGCGCCGTTTTCTCTCCAGCAGCTCCCAGCCGAGATAGGAATAGGGACACGTGAAATCGAAATAGAAAGTCAGCGCATCACCCGCCACCGCCACACTCCTCCAGCCATCGGCAACACTCGGAATCGGCGACCGGAATCCCCGTTCGCCGTCATGAGTCTATCACAGGAAAATCGAACGAAACGCACCTTTTTGGCAGGACGCGGCCATCAGTTGCCGCCGCCTGCCCCGACCTCGACATGCTTCTTCGTGCCGCTGAACGCGTGAAAATACACGTCGACCGCCGTATTATACCCGTTCGTGAAGCCCCGGAAGCCCTCTTTCAGCTTCTCGTTGGCGTCCACCCCGAAGATCTTCACGCGGGGAAGCTGGTCGAACACCTTCGTCAGGTTCTCCTTGATCTTTGCGCCGTCGTCGGTATCGTCTGAATCGCCCCCGTCATCTCCGCTGCCGCCCATGTTCTCGAGCGCTTCGGCGGACTTTTCCTGTAGTTCTCCGATCTTGTCGTAGTATTCCTTCGCCTTTCCCAGATTGTCCTGGAACTCGGCCAGCGTGGCCCCGATCTTCAGCGCGAGCGCCTTCGCCTCGGTGAAAATCTGGCCTTTCTCCTGGGTTTTGAGGGCGATGCTTCCCACCGACCAGACCGACATGTTGATCCCGATCCAGGTGCCTTTCACGAACTCGCGCGTGTCTTCACCCAGCGATGTGGTCAGCATCGAAAATTCGGCGGTCCCGCCGTGCAGGCCGTTGTCCAGCACGGACAGCGTCTCGAAAGTGACCGGATCGACCTCCAGCCATGCGAGACGCTCCTTGCCCGCGATCGTTGCCGGCTTCGACAGGAAAAACAGAATCTTTTTGTTTTCCTTCACCGCCTTGAGCAACCCGGCCGGGAATGTGCCCGCCTTCTCCAGCTGCTTGAGCAGACCGCTGCGGTCCGGCCCGACCGCGATGGCGAGAATCTCCGCGTCTTTCGGGGCGTTCCGCCACACGTCGAGATACCCCATTCTGCTTCCTTCCGGCAGAAGCTGAGACTCCAGGCTCGACTGGAAGAGGCCGTTCAGCAGGAAATACGTTTTCCGCAACTCGTCGGCACCCGCGTGAATCTCGTTGAACGGCTGGAGAAGATCGATCGACGTGGACACCTGGCCCGCTCCGTCTCGCTCCGAAACCACGACGATGCAGCGCGGCTTCCTGATGCGGCCCAGGACCAGCCCGGCCGGAACGAGGCCCGTGTCGAAGGCCGTCTGGCCGGCGATGAGTCGGTACAGGATCTGCCGGTTGTGCCATCGCACCGCGGTGAACGGTTCCGGCTGCTTCACGCCGGCATACGCGGCCTTGAACGCCTCGGACAAGGCTGACGCCGCCTTCGCGGGAAGGTCGGGGAGGTTGATCCCGAGGGTGATCAGGAACCTCTCGGGCTTCCGCTCCCCGGCCAGGTCGATCGTGTGGATGCAAGGCCGGTCGAGGCCGCCGATCTCGACCCGGATCGCCGTGATCCGCCCGACATGCTCCAGCATTTTCTCCCCGGTCATGACGCCTTCCGGTGTCGTCAGGACCGCCCCGTATGCGGTTTTCCCGCCTGCCGTGACGGGCGCGAACGCGAGATCGACCGCGTCGCGGCTCAGAGTGTCGAGTCGCAGCGAGGTCTGCAGCATGCGCAGTTCGGTCGCTTTCTTGCCGCCGCCCCCGCCCAGGGCCGACCCGGCATCGCCCGCGGCAGCGTTGACAGAGCCGTCGGACGATGGTTCGTAGACCGCCGTGACGGTGATGACGGCCGAACGGCCGGAGGACGCGGAGCTGACCTTCGCGGCGTCCTTCGGCGGATACACGAAGCCCGAGAGCTCGGCGATGTCACGCATAAACGGGACGACGAACGTTTTGCGGCCGTTCGCGCCGTCGTCATACGAGATGCCGATCGGCACGGATTTTTCCTTCTTCACGTCGAAGCCGAAATACTCGGACAGGGCCTGTGCGCCGGCGTCTGTGAACTCCAACGGCTCGAGGCGCGGCGACAGCCCGAGCTTCGCCAGGAGCGCCACCGCGAGGTTGGCGGTCGCGCCGATGTCGCCGAATCCCTGCGTGACCACGCTTTCCGGGCTTGCGTCAAAGGCGGTCACCCGGTCACCGTTTGCGTTTTTCGGGATGCAGGTGATCGCCGACAACAGATCCAGAACCTGCTGCACGTTCGTTATGTCGCCCATGGCGCGCAGTCCGAATGTGCCGATCGGCGGGACGATCGGCCCGTCGAAGCCGTCGTTCGTCTCGAGTCTGATCACGGGGGTGGAACGCCGCTTTCCGTCCAGTGTCGCGTAGGTCTGGACCGCCGCGTTGACGGCGTCATCGAGAAGGCGGGTGAATGGAATCTCCCGGTCCGGCACGGCGACCCGATAGGCGATCAGCTCGGGAGACGCGAACGCGCCCCGGCTGACGGGAACCTGGATCTTGTCGTTGAAGGGGGACTGGAGGCTCCAGTTCGCGAGATCCGTGCCCGGATCGTCGAAGATCACGACGGCACGCCGATCCTGCCCTTCGAAGACGCCGAACCGGTTGCCGATGCCGAACACCAGCCTGTCGTTGGCCCGCGAGGGGGGCAGAAGGTCCTTGCGGGACGCGCCGCCCCCGCCCAGCCCGATGCGGCCGGCGACGGCCTTGGGATCGGCCTTGTACGACCTGCTGACCAGGGCGAAATACTGCTGCGGAATCACCGTGCCGGCGTTCCCCGGCTTGTCGGCGAAGGTTGCGTCGAGCAGGACGCAGCCCTTGAGGATCGTCTTCGTATCGCCCGTTTCATCCGTGACGGTCACTCCGGTCGGAACCTGCGTGAGCTGGTTGATCCTGACCGTGAAGAGATCCCCGTCGAACTCGGCGATGGGGGCGGGGGCCCCGTAGGGTTTCCCGTTCGTGACGGGGATGACGGCGCTTCCGCTGGCAAGATCGAAATACAATTCCGATTGATATGGATCGAGCGCGGCGGGGATTTCGTAGGACAGCCGGATCGGGTTGTTCGATGAGGGGGCCAACAGGACGGGATCCCGGAACCCGAGCGGCATGAACCCCGTGACGTCGCTGAGGCCGGCCATCAGGTCTCCCGCGGCGGTGGGATATCGCAGCAGGATTCGCCGGGCCGGATCGATGTTCAGCAAGGCCTGCACCCGCGACTCGAATGAGCCTTCGATCACCCGGAACCGCGCCCCGTGCTCCGTCTCGAATCGGTCGAGCTTCGATTCGAGCCCCGTTGCCGTCACGACGAGTTTGAACGTATCGGAAAGATCTGCCGGCCGGGCGGTCGGCAATTTTTCCAGTTCGAGCCATTTGTCCGGCAGTGCGCCCGCGATCGGCATCTGGATGTGTCCGTATTCCGTGTCGTAGAAATGAAGAGACTGCTGCGTGAATCCGTCGTTCTGCGCCGGCACCTGGAAGATCAAAGCCCCTGCCGCTGTCCCGCCCGCCGGGATCTCGATCGACGGGTCGCCGTGCCGGGTAACGGGCGTTTCGACGAGCCATGTCGCCTTCGAAGCTGGATACAGGCCCTTCGCGCCGAGGCCGAGATAAAAGTGTTTGAATATACTTGGAATGATATATGGCGTGTTCTTCTCGGTCCGGTTTCGGAGTTCGATCTCGAAGGCGACGAACTGGAACCCGTTTCTTCGCGCGTCGAGACCCTTCAGCCTGTCGAAATAGGCGGCCCGTTTGACCGTCATCTCCATGGCTTTGTTGCTCGTCGTTCGGCCGATCTCCGTCCGGGCGCAGATTGAGGTGCCGGTCCCCTCGAGGGGTGCGCCGCCGACGGTGTGTGCGGTGGGCGCGTCGTGCAGAAGAGCCTTCTCGCCGGTGGCGATTTCCACCGCGTCGGGCTCCATCGGCGTGCCGGCCTTCGCCGGGGGCGTGAAGGTCGCCTGGTCCTGGGCCTTGTATCGGAGCGTTTCGCCCCGGGCTGTGGTGTACGATATCTCGATCGCGATCGGGACGAGTTTCGACTCGACGGGTTTCTCGAGACGTTCCAGCAGGGCGGTCAGCTTCTTCGCGATCTCGTCCGTCGATTCGCTGATGACGTATTCGCCGTCCGTCGCCTTCGCCGCATCGGCGAACACCGTCTCTTTCGCCGGCGTCGAGATGCCCATGCCGATCCAGAGAACGAAGATCCCCTTTTCCCTGATGCGTGC